>Ga0307518_10003285_pt1 | contig 11672 bp, 12 predicted proteins | sample 25_EM_MG_FD_203889 | JGI IMG/M metagenome (GOLD analysis project Ga0307518, IMG submission 203889) | Populus trichocarpa ectomycorrhiza microbial communities from riparian zone in the Pacific Northwest, United States - 25_EM | ecosystem: Host-associated > Plants > Roots > Unclassified | place... | reverse complement strand
AGTGCGAACCCGGCTCTGCCGTACATCTGTCGCTTCAGCATCTTGATCCGGTAACTCCCGCAGGGTTCGCCCCGGGTTCGACGTAATTCGAGGGTTCTGGAGGCTCTTGCGGGCTGAAGGTGCAGGTCATCGGGCTGCGGGCGGCGCGAACGGCTGGAATTGCCTAGAGACACGACTTTTCTGATTCGCCTGCGCTGGCCTGCTACTTCGACCTATCGTCTGGAGTCGTGTACGTGAGGACGACGAAGCGGGAGAACAAGTCCGGGACGGTCCGATACCTCCACCTGGCCCACAACGAGTGGGATCCGGTGAAGGGACGGGCGGTGCCGAAAGTGCTGTTCACCTTCGGCCGCGAGGACGAGCTCGACCGAGAGGCGGTCAGGCGCCTGGTCGCGTCTCTGTCGAAGCTGCTGGAACCGGGTGACGCGCTGGCCGCGACGGCGGCGTCGGACCTGGAGTTCACCTGCTCGGTGCCGTTCGGCGGCGCCTACGTGCTCGACCAGTTGTGGCACCGGCTGCGGATCGACCAGATCGTCGGCCAGGTCGGGCAGCCCAAGCGGGGCCGTCGCCGGGACATGACCGCGACCGAGCGTGTGCTGTTCGCCCTGGTCGCCAACCGTGCGCTGGCCCCGTCCTCGAAGCTCGCCGCGGCGGACTGGATCACGAACGACGTGCACATCGACGGCCTGGCCGAGACCGGCGAACAGCCCTGCTACCGGGCGATGGACTGGCTGCACGAGGTGAAGGACGACCTGGAGAAGCAGGTCTTCGACGAGGTCGCGAACCTGCTCAACCTGGAAGTCGACCTGCTGTTCTTCGACACCACCAGCACCTACTTCGAGTTGGAGGAGGCCGACGCGCCCGTCACCCGGGACGAGGCCGGCCGCAAGCTGGAGGACGGCCAGGCAGACGGCGACACCAAGCCGGCCGGGTTGCGGACCTACGGGAAGTCGAAGGACTCCCGGGACGACCTGCCGCAGATCGTGATCGGCATGGCGGTCACCAGGGACGGGATCCCGGTCCGCTGTTGGTGCTGGCCGGGCGACGCCTCCTGCCAGACGCTGATCCGGCAGGTCAAGGACGACATGCGGGACTGGACACTCTCCAAGATCGTGTGGGTGGCCGACCGCGGCTTCTCCTCCGCCGAGAACCGCCGCTACCTGCGCAAGGGCGACCACGCCTACATCATCGGCGAGAAGCTCCGCTCCGGAAGCCCCGAGGTGCAGGCCGCCCTGTCCCGGCAGGGCCGCTACCAGGACGTCGGCGAGAACATGCGCGTCAAGGAGGTGCGGATATCCGACACCGAACGGTTCGTGATCTGCCACAACCCCGAAGCAGCCGAGCGTGACCGGCACATGCGCGAACAACTCATAGCCCAGCTCACCGACCTGATCGAGGGATCCGACAAGCTCAGCGACTTCAAGCGGGGCGAACTGCGCGGGCGGATCGCCGACAAGCCCGGCCTCAACCGCTACCTGCGCGCCACCCCGGCCGGCAAGCTCCGCGTCGACCAGGCGAAGATCAAGGTGGAGGAGAACCTCGACGGGAAGTACCTCCTGCGCTGCTCAGACCCCCACATGAGCGCCGAGGACATCGCGCTGGGCTACAAGCAACTGCTCGAAGTCGAGCGCGGCTGGCGCGACATGAAGCAGATCATCGACCTGCGGCCCGTCTACCACCGCCTCGAAGAACGCATCCGCGCCCACGTCATCCTCTGCTGGCTCGCCCTCCTGCTGATCCGGATTACCGAGACCACCACGGGCGACACCTGGCCACAGATCCGGCGCGAGCTCGACCGCCTGCATCTGGGCACCTTCACCGGCCCCACTGGGACGTTCCAGCAGGTCACCGCCCTGACCAAGCCCCAGCGAGACCTACTCGCGAAGCTGGACATCCCCACCCCCAAGCAGGTCATCTCACTTCGGCCCGCACCCCACTGACCTGCAGGAACACCACCGCCTAGAGACACGCCCTCCAGGCGGACACACGCACGTCTACCCAGGTCAGACCCCGAATTCGCCCCTCCAGGTCGCGGAATTTTGTCGAACGCGGGCGGAACGGTTCACCAACCGGTGTACTTCGAAACCATGCCTGGCGAGCCAACGGGCGCGGAAGTCGGCAACACCGCGTTCACCGGTGCGGCCGGGTGCGAGACCGGGATTGGCCGATTCCGGGGCGATGAGGTCGCTCAGAAGGCTCACCGGGTCAAGCTCCGAAGGCGGGGGATTCTCACGCTGCATGACAAGGCCTTCCTGAGTTGGCCTGACATGGCAGGTGTTCGCCCCCCGCAATCGGGGATCAGTCGGCGAGTTCGACGACTATCTCGACTTCGACCGGGGAGTTTAGCGGGAGAACGGCGACGCCCACCGCGCTGCGGGCGTGAACACCCTTGGTTCCGAGCGCTTCTGCGAGCAGTTCACTCGCGCCGTTGACGACAGCCGGCTGGCCGGTGAAACCCGGATCGGAGGCGACATAGCCGACAACCTTGACGACGCGCCGGATCCGGTCGAGGTCTCCGGCGACCGACTTGACTGCGGCCAGCGCGTTGAGGGCGCAGGTGCGGGCGAGTTCCTTGGCGTCGTCCGGGCTGACGTCTGCCCCGACCTTGCCGGCGAGTGGGAGCTGGCCGCCGACCAGAGGCAGCTGGCCGGAGGTGTGGATGTGGGTGCCGGACTGCACGGCAGGCACGTACGCGGCCAGCGGTGCAGCGACCTGAGGCAGCGCAAGCCCCATCGCTGCCAGCTTCTTCTCTGTCTCACTCATGTCAGTATCGCTTTCGTCATCCGGTGGTTGTGCCAGGCCGGGAGGATCAGGCGCCGGTCTTGTGGTCTGCTGCGGTTCGTCTGGTAAGCCGATAGCTGGCACTCAGCAGCGCGAACCAGACGGCCCACACGTAAAGGCCGAGGCGGGTGTCGGCGTCCGTGGCCATAAAGATGACGACGATGCCGAGGGCGGCCAGGGCGATCCAGTTGGTGACCGGGGCGCCGGGCATGGGGAAGTCTGTGGCAGGCAGACGGCCAGCCCGGACGTGTGCGCGGTAGCGCAGGTGAGCAGCGAGGATCACGCCCCAGGTCCACAGGCCGGCGCAGGTGGCGACGGAGGTGATGTAGACGAAGGCTTTGTCGGGTGAGACGACGTTGACGAGAACACCGATGCCCATGATCAGACTGGACAGAGTCAGGGCCGGGAGCGGGATCCGGCGTCCGGTGAGCCTGTGCATCGCCTGGGGGGCTTCACCGTTGGCCGCGAGTCCGCGCAGCATGCGGCCGGAGGAGTAGATGCCTGAGTTGCAGGCGGACAGGGCGGCCGTCAGGACGACGAAGTTCATGATGCCGGCCGCGGCGGGGATGCCGACCTTGGCGAAGACCTGGACGAAGGGGCTGACGCCGGGGGCGTACTCGGTCCAGGGGAGCACGGTCAGGACGACGGTCAGCGAGCCGATGTAGAAGATGGCGATGCGTACGGGGAGGGTGTTGATCGCCTTGCGCAGGGTCTGCTTGGGGTTCTCGGCCTCGCCTGCGGTGACTCCCACGAGTTCGACGCCGAGGTAGGCGAAGACGACGCCCTGCATCGCGAGCATGGACTGCCAGGCTCCGTTGGGCGCGAACCCACCGTCGGCCCACAGATGGGTGAGGGAGGCACTTTGGCCGACGGAGGAGAAGCCGAAGGTGAGGACACCGGCACCGATCACGATCATGGCGATGATCGCGGTGACCTTGACGGTGGAGAACCAGAACTCCAGCTCGCCGAAGATCGTCACGGAGACGAGGTTGGCGCCGAAGAGGACCACCAAGGTGACTGCGGCGGTCGCCCACATGGGAACCTGCGGCCACCAGTAGTTGATGTAGTGGCCGGCGGCGGTCACCTCGGACATGCAGGCGGTCACCCACAGGGCCCAGTAGGACCACCCTGTGGCGAAGCCGACGAACGGGCCGAGGAACTCGCGGGCGTGGTCGGCGAAGCTACCGGAGGTAGGCCGGTGGGTGAGCAGCTCGCTCAGGGCTCGCATGATGAAGAAGATCACCACGCCTGCTGCGGCGTAGCAGGCGATCAGACTGGGACCGATCTCGGCGATGGCACTGCCGGCTCCGTAGAAGAGGCCAGTGCCGATGGCACCGCCTATGGCGATCATCTGGACCTGGCGACTGCTCAGGCCCCGGTGGTAGCCCTCTTCGGGTGTATTTGGGGCGGCGTCTTCGCCGCCGTGCTGCTCGACCTGTACGGACGACATGGTGGGGCGCCTTTCGTTCATCACTTCCTCCCCGTGCCGGCTGGCCGGGGCAGCGGTGCAGGGCCTGTGACGAGGCCGTGAAGGTTCCCCCGGGTGGTGTGATGCGCGGGTACCTCCGCTCTGCTGGCCTCGGCGGTCCGTCGAGGCCGTCCCGTACTGCGGGCAGGCGGTACATCAGGTGCGCGACATGAAGGCCGCGCACATCGGTTGGGCCCGGGCACCTCGTGGTGCAGGTCTGCTTCCTGGTGGGTGAAATGCAGGACGGCCGGGATGAGACAGTCGCCGCACCGCTGGGCAGGGCCGGGGACGTCGTGGCAGCCGTCGGCATCGTGGCGCGGCTCGGCCAGGGAAGTAGCGGGACCCTGCAGGGCACTCCCGGCCCCATCTCAGTGTGTCGGCCGTCGGAGTACCGTGGTGATGCTCAGGCTCCGGCCGCCTGTTGACCCGCTTGTGTGTTGTGCGGGCGGCAGCCGGAGGCCCGGTGGCTAGCGCGCTGCGGCGAGCTCGGCGAAGGCCTCGACCGCGCGGTCAATTTCGGCCTCGGTGTTGTAGTAGTGGGGCGAGAGCCGCACCAGCGGGTGGACTCCTCGGTCCTCGGCGTCGAACTGAGTCTGCGTCGGGTCGGTGGTGGTGACGTTAATGCCGCGCGCGGCGAGAGCAGCGGCGACGTCCTCGGCGGGCATGGCGTCGACCTTGGCAGTCACGATCGCGCACTTCTCCCGGCCGAGGTCGTACGTGGTGACGCCGGGCACAGCGTCCAGGCGGTCGCGCAGGGCGGTGCCGAGTTCGATGGCGCGCTGCCCGATCGGGTCCATGCCGATCTCCAGGGCCTGCTCGACGGCGGCGCTCAGGCCGAGCACGCTGGCGTAGCTGACCTCCCACGTCTCGAAGCGGCGGGCGCCGTCGTGCCAGGTGAAGCCCCGGTCTCCGTCCCAGGTGGACGCGGCGATCTCGTTGACGTACGGCTCCAGGTAGTCCAGCGCCTCGGGACGCACCCACAGGAAGCCCGTGCCGCGCGGGCCGCGCAGGAACTTGCGGCCGGTGGCGGTGAGCATGTCGCACCCAATCTCGGCGACGTCGACCGGGAACTGACCGACGGACTGGGTGGCGTTCAGCAGGAAGGGCACGCCGGCTGCCCGGGTGATGCGGCCGATCTCGGCGGCTGGGTTGACCAGGCCGCCGCTGGTGGGCACGTGGCTGACGCCGACCAGCTTCGTCCGGTCGTCGATCAGGTTCGCCAGAGCGGCGGTATCGAGCTGCCCGGACGCGTCATTGGGGACGACGACGACCTCGGCACCCGTGCGCCGGGCAACCTGCAGATAGGCGAGGACGTTGCTGCCGTACTCGGCCCGGCCGGTGAGGATGCGGTCGCCCGGCTTGAACGTCATGGAGTAGAACGCGGCATTCCAGGCGCGGGTGGAGTTGTCGAACAGCGCGACCTCGTCGGGCCTGCCGCCGACCAGCCGGGCGATGTTCGCGTACGTGGCGTCGACCCGGTCCCGCTCCTGACCCGCGGCCTCATAACCGCCGATGGCCGCCTCCAGCTCCAGATGGCCGGTCATGGCGTCGAGGGTCCGTCGTGACAGCAGGGCTGCACCTGCATTGTTCAGGTGAATCCGGTTCGCGGTGCCCGGGGTGTCTCGCCGGAGCGCTTCGATGTCCATGCCTGTGTCCTACCTCTGTCTGGCGTTTCTCTGTGCTCACGCTCTCAAGACACATCACTTCAGTAAAGTGAATGTTTATGGATGTGGTAGGTCATATAATCTAACGTATGGAGTGAGGGGGCACATGTACAACCTGCGCCGACTGGAGGTGCTGTGCGAGCTGAAGCACCGCGGCACCCTCGCCGCCGTCGCGGCAGCCATGTCGTACAGCCCATCCGCCGTGTCGCAGCAGCTCACCCTGCTGGAGTCCGAGGTCGGAGCATCCCTCTTGGAGCGCGACGGACGCAGGGTGCGGCTGACGCCTCAGGCCGAGATCCTGGTCGCCCACACCAAGACCGTGCTGCAACAGCTCGACCGGGCCCGGACGGAGATCGCCGCCTCACTGCACGAACGCACCGGCACCCTTCGTGTGGCCGCCTTCCAGACTGCGATGCTCACGCTCGTACCCGCCGTCCTGACCTGGCTGCGCGCCGCGCACCCCGGTATACGGATCGAGGCCACCCAGGCCGAACCGGATACCGCTTTGCCTGCCCTACTCGCCCGCGACCTCGACCTCGTCGTGGACGAGACCTTCCCCGGCCATCCTCACCTGACCGGGGCAGCCGAACTTAGCCACCACGTGCTGCGTGAGGACCTGATGCGGCTGGCAGTACGTGACACCGCCGTCCGCTCATTGCCCGAACTGGCCCGTCACCCTTGGGTGATGGAGCCCCTCGGCACCCCGGCTCGGCAGTGGGCCGAGTCGCTCTGCCACGCAGCTGGCTTCGAGCCCGACGTTGCCTTCGAGTCCGCCGACATGCTGGTGCACGCCCGGCTGGCGACGCAGGGCCACGCAGTGGCGTTTCTGCCCGACCTGCTGTGGGCCGACAACGCTCCCGATGTCCCGCTCCTCCAGCCTGAGAGGGTGCACCGGCGCACGATTTGGGTCACGCTCCGTGCTGCATCGGCCGACCACCCGCTGGTCCGTACGGTCCTTTCAGGGCTGCGCCACGCGGCGGAACAAGCAGAAGAGGCTATATCTCGGCATCTGGGAAATAACAACCAGTAAGCGCAGCCGGTCGCTACCGGAAACCATGAGAACACGGCGTGGGACGTGGCCGTGCCGTGTGTGGGCCACCCCGCCCAAAATCCGCTGATAGCTCCGCGCCAGAGCCGTCACCAGCAGCCCGTCCCGCCAAGGCGGCACCGTCGAGCCCGGCACCGGCGGGAGCGAGGGCACCGCTTCCTCCTCTGCCTCGATCCCGGTCACGGCAGTGGTCACGGCCGCAAAGACTGCCAGGGCCTCGACCAGCTCCTTCTGCGCGATCACCCGCCGGTCCAGGTCGATCGCGGCGGCCTCCAACACCTCGGCCAGCCGCGCGACTTCCTCCCGCGGCCCCTCCACCCGGACGCGGGCAGCAGCCTCCCGCTCTTCCAGCTTCGTATCCAGCGGAGCGGAGATCGTCCAAGAGCCGCTGGGCTGCCCGTCGCAGGGCGTCTTTGCCGGATCCGGCGCCGTCGGCCACGTCCGAGTTGGATGTGGGCGCGGACGACCAGGTCGCGGTAATCAGTCCAGGTGGAGCTGTCGCGTCCGGTGCCCATGTGCTTGCGGTGTCGGCGCGGCCGGTAGATCAGCCGGGAAGCCTCGCCCGGTCGGTAGCAGCACATTGCGGCGATCGGCCAGCGGCGCCAGGACCGTCCGCGTACCCGCACCACGGGCGTCTGCCCGCGGCGGCCCCAGGTGCGGGCTCGTGGCGGTGTCATCGAGAGGCTCAGTCAAGATTTCCGTGACGGGGTGACGGAGAGTCATCTTGGTGGCATGGTCTGCCGTGTGTGATGAATTGCTGGGCATTGTGTTTCCGCACCTGGAGAAGGTGCTGGTGGAACGGGTGCGCGTGGAGGACGGCGTGGTGCGGGTCAAGGGCCGCACTCAAGACGGTGTATTGCTGTGTCCGGATTGCGGCGTTCCCTCGCGTCGGGTCCACAGCTGGTATCAACGGTGTCTGGCTGACGCTGCCGTGGGCGGGCGTCCGGTGGTCATCGACTTGTCGGTGCGGCGGCTTTTCTGCGACGTCAGCGATTGCGCGCGTCGCACTTTTGTCGAGCAGGTCGAGGGACTGACCATCCCGTACGGGCGCCGCACCGTTGGGCTGCTGGGCATAGTGCAGGCGATTGCCCTGGCACTGGCCGGCCGGGCCGGGGTGCGGCTTGCCGCCGTGCTCCACATCGTCGTCAGCCGGGTCACGCTGCTGAATGTGCTGATGGCGCTGCCCGACCCGTGCTCACGCTCGCCCCGAGTGGTCGGGGTGGACGACTTCGCCACGCGGCGGGGCCGCAAGTATGGAACGGTGCTGGTCGACGTCGAGTCCCATGATGTCCCCGACCTGTTGCCCGGCCGGGAGAAGGAACCCGTCGCCGTCTGGCTGGCCGGCCACCCAGGGATCGAGGTGATCTGCCGGGACCGGGCCGGCGCCTATGCCGAGGCGGCCCGTGCAGGAGCTCCGGGTGCACGGCAGGTCGCCGGCCGGTGGCATTTGTGGGACAACCTCGCCACCGCCATCGAGCGCACGGTGATCGCTCACCGTCCCTGTCTGCAGGCGCCGGTGCCCAGCGCCCCTTCCGCTCGGCGCCTGGCCGCGGCGCCGCCCTCGACGCTCAATCCGGATACCGGCATGGAGAAGTGGCTGGTCACGCGGACACGCGAGCGGCACAAGGCAGTTCGCCGATTACTGGCCAGGGGTTGGTCGATCAGCGCGATCGGGCGGGAGCTGGGCCTGGCCCGGCACACCGCGGAACGCTACGCCCACTGCGAGAACCTTGACGGTCTCATCGACGGGGCCCTGCGCACCACGCGCCTGGACGACTACAAGCCTTACCTGATCCGGCGCTGGAACGAGGGATGCACCGATGCCGCACGTCTCTTCCGGGAGATCCAGGCGCAGGGCTATCCGGGACGCACCCCGCAAGCAGTGCGGCGCTATCTCCGACCGCTTCGAACCAGCCTCGGCTCGATCCGGTCGCCGGCCCCCGTACTCAAACCGCAGCAGGTCACTAACTGGATCATGTGGAATCCCGAGCATCTGCGCGCTGATGAAGAACAGCAACTGGGCGAAGTGCTCGCCCGATGCCCTGAGTTGACTGCGGCCCGCGGCCACGTTCATGCTTTCGCGCGGATGGTGTGCGAACTCGGCGGGCACCGTCTCCCCGCATGGACCGATGCCGTCCGCGCCGACGAACTGCCTGCCCTGCATGCCTTTGCCGACGGCCTTCGACGCGATCACCAGGCTGTCACCGCTGGCCTGACGCTGCCCTGGAGTTCCGGCCCCGCCGAAGGCCACGTCAACCGGATCAAGATGCTGAAGCGACAGATGTACGGCAGAGCCGGGTTCGCACTCCTCCGCAAACGCGTCCTGCTGGCCTGAACAAGATGACTCTCCGTCACCCCGTCACGGAAATCTTGACTGAGCCCATCGAGAAGCCGGCCTCGTCCTCGAAGACCAGCCAGGCGTCGAGCGCCGCCGCGGTCATTCCACGTGCGGCCAGGTCTCCTTCACCCAGCCGGCCACCGCTGTCTCATCGCGTTCCAGGGCCCGGCGGGCGGGGATCTGGCAGGTCCAGCCGTGCCGTTTGAGCAGGGCCGCGACGCCCTGGATCGTGTAGCTCCTGTGGAACCGTCGCCCGATCAGGGTCTTGATCCGTGCCAGAGTCCAGGTCTGGTCGGGCCAGCCGTGCGCGAGGGGGCCCTTGTCCAACTCCCGCTCCAGGACCGCGAACAGCTCATCGCTCAGCAGCGGCAGGGACGCCGGCCCCTTCGACGCGAGAGCCCGCGTCCCACCCTCGGCCCACGCTCTGCGCCAGCGCTGCACCGAGCGGACAGTGACCCGCAGATCATGAGCGACCACGGCGGTGTCGTCACCGCGCGCGAATCGCTCGGCCGCCTCTGCCCGAAGCCGCTCCCGAAACGCCCGACGCTCAGCCCGCCACCCTGCGCGTACCTCATGAAGACGGCATACCGCCGGGAACACCAGCTGTCAGCCCTCACGACACCACGCTTTGAAGGTCAGTAACGACAATCCGTACTCGGAGAGTCAGTGAGCCTTTTCCAACCTGTTCGCCGCGAGCGTGGTGCTCGGCTGGTTATGCACCTTCGGTGTCAAGTCGCTCCGCGGACTGGAGCAGGTACTCGGGCAGTTTCGAACTGGCCGCCAATACCTCGATGCCGATGAGGCGGCCCTGCTCGTCGAAGTCGAGGTTGATCATGCCGTCGACGTCCACTGGATCGCAGGGATACATGCGCGCGGACTTCACGCGGGCCTGCGGTTGAGTGAGGTATACGTACGCTGCGTTGGCGGTCTTGTCGTAGGTGACTCTGACGTCTGTCACGGTGAGCGGTCTCCCTTGCTGTCGTTGATGGTGGCGCTGTCCTTGTGCATGCCTCCGGCTGCAGCGATCTCAGGCTGCCGTGGCGAGGTGCAGGGCCAGGACGGCCTTGACGATGTCGGTGATGCGGGTGGTGCTGCAACGGAGTTTGCGCAGGAGCCGCCAACTCTTCAGGGTGGCGTTGGCCTGCTCTCCGACGGCTCGGATCCTGGCGTGGGAGGAGTTCACCGCTCGCTTCCCGGCTGGGAGCGTGCTCCAGCGGCCCCGGTAAGGCACCCGGATCGTCCCCTGCGCTCCCTGATATCCCTTGTCGGCCCATGTCCGGATGCCGGCTTGGGTGAGCGCTTCGATGATGCCGTGGATGCGTGCGGCCTTGATGTCGTGGACGGCACCTGGCAGGGCAGATGAGGCCCAGAGCAGGCGTCCGAACGCATCGGCGATGACCTGGACGTTCATGCCGTGGCGCTTGTGCTTGCCGGAGTAGTAGGGGCGGTCGGCGGCAATGCGGTCGATGTGCAGCAGGGTGCCGTCCAGGATCACGAATGCCTTGTTGGCGGCGACGGTCATAGCCTGCTGGAGGGTGGGGGCGAGGGCGGCCAGGACCTCAACCGCCTCGACGATGTACCGGTAGACGGTGGCCAGCCCGATCCCGAAGCCGGCCGCGAGCTGGGCGTACGTGTGCCCGCAGCGCAGATGGGCCAGCGCGAGCAGAGCCTGTCGGTCCGCGGTCAGGCGGCGCCAGCGCGTGCCGCGCTCACGACGCCGGGCTCTCAGCAGGCCGGACAGGTAGCGCAGGGTCGAGTTGGACAGATCGATCCCCGATGGGTAGACAAGCACACGAAGCTCCGGGCGGACAGGTTGATCTTGGTCGACAACCCATCTACCAGGAGCTTCACCTTTTCCTCAACGCCGCCCTCAGCCAACCAACTTGCTACGCAACCAGGTTGGAAAAGCCTCAGTACAAGACCCTCAAATACCGGCATGACTTTCCCGAGCGGTTCGGCTGCATCGAGGACGCCCGCGCCTGGTGCACCGGCTTCTTCGACTGGTACAACCTCACCCACCGGCACTCCGGAATAGCCCGAACGATTCGTCCGCGGGGCCCCCGAACCACCGAAACTCCCCGAGGCCGCCTGGATCAACAAGCCCGCCGACCTCCGACACGACGACCAAACTATCCCGGCACAGAGATAGAACGATCTACCTGCCTTGATCGCGTTGACAGGTTCCGCTGCCCGACCTGAACGAATGTGGGTCTGGAGGGGGTGCGGCGGCACTGCCGCGTGCGCCCGCGCAGGGCCGTATTTCGAATCATGGGTGTCATCGGCCTCTCCAGGTCAGCCGAGCGTTTGACGCTGCCCGGTTACCGCGGCCGTTTCGATTGCGTTCAGCATGCGGTGGCGCAGGACCGCGTCCTC
>Ga0307518_10003284_pt1 | contig 11672 bp, 13 predicted proteins | sample 25_EM_MG_FD_203889 | JGI IMG/M metagenome (GOLD analysis project Ga0307518, IMG submission 203889) | Populus trichocarpa ectomycorrhiza microbial communities from riparian zone in the Pacific Northwest, United States - 25_EM | ecosystem: Host-associated > Plants > Roots > Unclassified | place... | reverse complement strand
AATGGCCCATCCCAGGAGGGAAGCAGACCTTCCCTGGGATGACCATGGTTTTATAGGCTATTTGGCTGAATTGTGATACTAAACTATTCAGGCTAAATGCTTATCAAAAGTGGTTACCTGAAGTGACCACTACTATCATTTATAATAACTTATTGGACTGCTGTGGCCAGCATGCCTCAGTCACAGTGCCTAGTATGCCTTAGGCAATGGTTCCCATGCCACAGGGTGCAGTGCCATGGCTGTAGTGGTACTGTGGCTGCAGTTGTGCCATGGCCAGTCTTTCCATGCTCACAGTCATGCCGTTGTTGCAGTCTTGCCATGGCCACAGTCTGTTGTGCTGCGGCCACAGTCATGCCATGGTTGCAGACTTGCCATAGCTGCATAACCACCGTCTTGCCATGGCCACAGTTGTACCATGGCTGCAGTTATGATATGCTGCAGTTGTGCCATTGCCACAGTCATGCCATAGCCGCAGTCTTTCTGCAACTGCAGTAGTGCCATGGCCACAGTCTTGCCATGGCTGCAGTCTTGTTGTGGCCACAGTCCTGCTTTGGCTGCAGCCATGGCATCTTGCCATGGACACAGTCTTGCCATGGCTGCAGTTGTGTCATGGCCACAGTCTTGCTGCTGCTGCAGTAGTGTCATGGCCCCAGTCTTGCCATGGCTGCAGTCTTGCTGTGGCCGCAGTCTTGCCATGACTGCAGTAGTAGTGCCATGGCTGCAGTCTTGCCATGGCCGCAGTCTTGTCATGGCCACAGTCCTGCTTTGGCCACAGCCATGGCATCTTGCCATGGACACAGTCTTGCCATGGCCACAGTCTTGCTGCTGCTGCAGTAGTGCCATGGCTGCTGTCTTGCTGTGGCCACAGTAGTGCCTTGGCTGCAGTCATGCCGTGGCTGCAGTCATGCCTTGGCCGCAGTCATGCTGTGGCTGCAGTCATGCCAAGGCCGCAGTAGTGCCATGGCTGCAGTCTTGCTGTGGCCGCAGTCTTGCTGTGGCCACAGTAGTGCCATGGCCGCAGTCTTGCCATGGCTGCAATCTTGCCATTGCCGCAGTAGTGCCATGGCCGCAGTCTTACCATGGCCGCAGTTGTGCTGTGGCCACAGTCTTGCTGCTGCTGCAGTAGTGCCATGGCCACAGTCATGCCATGGACACAGTCTTGCCATGGCCACAGTCTTGCTGTGGCTGCAGTCATGCCGTGGCCGCAGTAGTGCCATGGCTGCAGTCTTTCCATGGCCACAGTAGTAGTGCTGTGGCTGCAGTCTTGCCATGGCTGCAGTAGTGCCATGGCCGCAGTAGTGCCATGGCTGCAGTCATGCTGTGGCCGCAGTCATGCCGTGGCTGCAGTAATGCCGTGGCCGCAGTAGTGCCATGGCCACAGTAGTGCCATGGCCGCAGTAGTGCTGTGGCCGCAGTGTTGCCATGGCCGCAGTAGTAGTGCCATGGCCACAGTAGTGCCATGGCTGCAATCTTGCCATGGCCACAGTCTTGCCATGGCCGCAGTCAAGTTTGCCAGCATGTTGACCATGCTGCAGTGTTGACCATGCTGCAATGCTGATTGACCAGCTTGCTATGGTGTAATTGCTGCTGTCAGATTTCTGCCACAATGCAGTACTGCCTCTATTGCACACTGGCTCACTTATTGTATTGGTATGCTACTCCTCTCAGTCCGAGTATTTTCATGAAGACACCCATTTGTCTGGCTTAAGACTTTCACCCTACCCCATGGTGACAACAGAGCCATGGGTCCACCATTGTCACTTGGTGACAATGCTTTCGGTGGCTGACCCATGTTATACACGAAAGCCCCAGTCATAAGCCTCACTTCTGCCAGCCTGTGTAGCACGGCCGATTGTCATTGTCCACTGACCATATAACACAGCCTACACAGGTGCATGGGCTCATCCCTTATACTTAGTATACCAGCACTTGACACATAGTTACATTGGACTATTGTCATAGGGATTGCTGCCCTTTTCCAATATCAATACCTCTTGTGTGCTACTGTATATCTCTTGAGCTTTCCACTGCAGCCAACATGCAGCCATTTGGTCATTGCAGCCTCCAGACACACCCTCTCCAACAGCATCATATATAGCCAACCATCTTACCATCTGCTCCATGATGTTGTGGATAAGTTCTGTCAAGATCAGTTCATGATCGCCATTTTCAAAGCGCCTCCCTCATTGAGTGTTTGCTTTGTTTGACAGCCTGATCTGGCGGCTAAGCATGACCTCAACAAGATTGTGAGTGAACCTTTCTTCCTGTGGTGTCGAATCAGGCTCGGCATAGGAATAGGGGGGCTCCCCCTCCCATTGAGGGAGGTCTGATTCATCTAGAGCCTCAGTGCTCTGAGCCGCTTCCAGAAATAGGGGCGATGAAGGTAGAGACTTCATTGCGTGAGCAATAAGTGCTGGTGATAAGGGCAGAGCGGAGGAGATGGTGGTGGATTGGACAGCTTTGGATTCAGGCATATAGATAGCATGGTGACAACCAGTATGTTTGCTGTATGCACGACAATTCTGAATGGACCGGAATTCCTTTCCTCTGAAACGTACCTGAGTTATTTAACGAACTTTAGACAAACGAGATTAATCACCTAGTGGATGCATAGATGGCCTTCTGTTTGCGTTCGGTGGCCTGTCTGTCGTGGAGAGTGAAGTATTTAGCTGTGCGCCCCATAGTGTTGCAACGTTTAACCTCAATAAGGGACAAGATACCACATACAAAACTACAAAGATGCAAGGCAAATACATGCTCCCAGGTTGTTAACAGTGTAATACCTATTGATTTTGATAAAATCCAACAGGGGGGAGAGTAGTAGATTAGTTCCAACTAGTTTTGTAGGTGAAAACATATTCCTCAATGCTCTGCTTATGTTTTCCTTTCAGTAGGAAGTTTATTCGGCCCGTGATTGGCTGTTGTGGTTGGACTCCTCTGGCAACATGACTACTCCAGCACTACTTAACCACGATGTACTGCTGACCAGTTGACCACGTAGATGACTTGCGATGACCACTTCACTGCAGATCTGGCTTATGAAACAATGCAAAGGTTTGACTCTATCATCTATTCAAGTTGCAGAACTATAGCAAATGTCCCTAGACTCACCCAGAGGCTCTCCACACCCTCTCCGTCCTCTCCATTCGAAGTTTGCCATCACCATCTTAAGCTGACTCTTCAGATTGGAATTTCTGCTTCTTTGGAAGTTTGGGCCTACCTTACTCCTCAGATGTGCATTGCGATCCTCAGTAGATCCCCATCGATGGGCATCCAACTTAAAGATGCCCCAGCAGTGCTGGTTGCAATCATCTCCTGTTTATCCACCTCTGCGCACCTGAAAAATTCCATGGCCACGGTGGGTAGTACTATCCTTCCCATGTCTCGCACTATCTGTAATTTATTTTTCTTTTAGAAAAAGATGCACAGTTCCAATGAGCCAGGAATGCCCGACCCTCTGGGCAACCACTTACCATCTCCATCAACATGCTCAGAAGCTCATTCAATGCATCCTGAAAAATCTACAAGCACTCAAGATGACTTTGTCATCATCCAGGTTGGAGGTGGCCGCTGTGAACCTTCGCCTGCTCCAGCAATGACTCCAACTCGACTCTGCCAGAAAATCAAGGCAACTACATGAGACACTGGTCTAGTTTATGCAGCATCTCGCCACCGAAGCCATATGTCCCCAATCGAGCCTGGGGACTTTCAAACCACCGATGACGACAACCCATTCCTTTCAGAACCTGTCATCCAGGCTGCCGCAAAAGTTCAAACAGATACATCTCTCGCTACAAGTACAAGTAAGTTGCCTGCTTTTTATGAAGATCCTCCTGTTTAAAGTGAACATAGTTGCTGAGGGTGATGACACTCCACAACCTACACCTGTTGCTCAGAAACCCGAACCCTCTGTCCGCCCTCTCGATACCCTCACAAGGGTGTCATCTGTTCACCCCCTTGATACCATCATGAGGGCGCCATCCATCCAACCTCTCGATACCTTCACGAGAGTGCCATCCTCAGAGTGCCCAAACTTGGCCAAGCCACGTTCTGGGTTGGCGCCGACCCTCAATAGGTTGGGTTTTGAACCCGCAAATTTTGGGAACATTGCCGATGTAAGTATTTGCATTACCTGCAGGCAAACATTTGATTAATCATATAATTAGGTGCTACCTTCAACAAAATTCACTCACACCTGTGGTTTAGCTCCTGGTTCAGCCCTCGATAGATTGGGCATTGGGCCCGCTGAAGGTGCCGAGAATATTATTAACAATGTAAGCACTTGCTTTACCCACAGGCAAACATTTGACTAATTATATAATTAGACTGTACCTTCAACAAACATCATTCCACCATCTCCTATGTTGGTTTCCTGCCCTGAGACGCCCACTCCTCGCCGTTGTACTAGCCCTTGTCTGTCCCAAGGACCTGATTTAGGACCACTTCCGTCCTCTCGAGAACACACCCTCGAAGCAGAAAGTGAAGGATTTGGTGATAGCCCCTTGTATACTTGCGGGCGATTGCCAGATGCACTCATAGATGGGTTTAATGAGGGCTTTCAAGAGGTCAACGCCATATTTGCCAAACTAGGGGCCAGTCAAGGGATGCCATGGCAACAGGTCAAGGACCATTATAACCATCAGTATTCGCGCTCCAATGCACCAAACCTTTGGAACCGCTACTCCACTTATTTCATGAAGCACACAGAAACTGAACTTGCTTGGCTCCCTGGAGATCGGAAAGTTGATGGTAACCCCTCTACAGAGATCAGGAAGGAGTGCTACCAATGTTTCAAAGAAGAGTATCCTGATAAGTATGTTGAAATTCTGGAAACATGGAAGGAGTACGACGACCTCAAAGATATAGGCGAAACGGTTGCCCAGCGCCAGCAACTTTTTGGCAAGGCTGTAAGGAATCTAGATCACACAGTACATATTTGCCAGGTTTTCCATCTGCGACGCATACTCAATACCTTTGCTGTAGTTCACTGCACTTTCAAAGGCACATGGAATTGAGGGCAGTTACATCTTGGCTGGTAAGGTCGTCAATCAAGATGGTGGATTAGGCCATGCTTTTACTACACCTGGTGCCGAAGGGGTATGTCTCCACGCAATGTTTAGCATTTGTTAATGCTCATTTTTATAGTTCTTTCTTCACCGTTGTCGTGCAGATACAGATGAGATTATTGGTCATTTTAAAGCACATGTATAGTAAGTCAATATTGTGTATCTACATGTGCCATTGCCTGACGTTCTATTTAGCAACAAGGTATCTCTGGATGGCCTGACAGATGCCTTCGAAGGCACTGCTGATGCAGCCAAACCAATCATCACCGATGGAGGAAAAGGAAAAGGAAAAGAACGCGCTGTGAAGGAGAAGAAGGACGAACGTGAGTAATTTGGCATGACAGATGCTTTCGAAGGCACCGCTGATGCAGCCAAAGGAATCATCATTGAGGGAGGGAAAGGGAAAGAACGCGCTGCCAAGGAAAAGAAGGACGATGACGACGATGACGACATCGTCGAAATAACTGAGCGACCAGTTCGCGAGCAAGTCAAGGAACATCTCAGGAAGCTTTTTGGTGGGTGTATCATGTCTCGGCTTCGATAAAAATCTAACGGTTCTCTAAGAGAGATATGGTTTCAAACTATCATCGCAAAAATTGTTTCCTTGGAAGTCTCTCCTCAGTCATCTGGCGAGCCATGCGCTCGTCCTGAAGAACTGGCCAGCAGACGTTTTATTTCCAGGCGAGGAGCATCGCGGCAAGGGAAGCGGGAAGGGTATATCGGAGCTTACTTTACCAGAATGCTCCAAGCTGATGGCTGCACTTACGGATACCAGTGACAGCAAGCTCTGCCTTGAGCACGTCCCAAACTTGAAAGGTATGTCATTCTTTTTTTATACTGTTAATAATGCTAATGTAGCTATAGCGGCTCTCCTCACATCAAAGAGTCCAGTCGTCATTAGTGCACCACCACCGCATGACTCTGCACTCTCAAAGGGCAAGCACATTTTCTGTAATCTAGTGATTGACTATCTTGGACCAAGGCGATTGTCCAACCTGTCTGCTATGCATATCAAGAAGACTAAAAGCCGAAAGCTTCCCTTGATAGATGTTGACATTGGAGAATCGGGCGTCAACGATTCCGACAACATTGAAGAGGTTCCCGGTGGCAAGTACTCTAAATCTGCCACCACTTCTGCAACGAAGTTGCTTGGTGTGTTCCCTCCACAACGGTCCTCCAAGAAGAAGGCTGTGGCAACTTCCAGTGTCATCACCCTCTCAAGTGGCTCAATGTCCGAGGAGTTAACCGGTGATGACTACATGCCCGATCAAGAATCATGCAGTGTCGACAGTGACGTAGATATGGAAGATGGTGAGGTTGCCAGCAGGATGAACACTATTGGGGATGTTGACTCTGAGTATGAACAAGAACCTTCTACACACAAGTGCAAAGCGAAAGGTCCAGTAGTAGGTGGTGCAAAGCAGAAAAGCGGCATCCCACCTTTGGATAGCAGGGGCCAGACATCCAAACCGAGCAAGACAGTGGCCTTCAAAGATCTGAAGGCCCATACCACTGGTACCAAGTGTCATCGCCTTCCCTCGTCACCAATGTATGTTTCATTGGAGGAGGATATACATTGAGAGCAGAAATGGTCTGAAGTTCCAGACACTGCCAAGGCTCTTACTCCTGTTATCTCCGACACTACTCATCGCTCTGTTCCCTCTGGTTCTATGCAGAAAGCTGTTCGGTTTGATGTTCCAGACCCTCGCAAGAAGTCAAACACTGCAAAGGCGCTCATCGACTCTACCCATCACTCTGACCCCTCTCGTTCTACTCAGAAAGCTGGTCATTCAGACGCTCCAGACCCTCATGAGAAGTCTACTAACACCACTCAGGTGCTCGTTCCTATTATCCCCGCTCCTGCTCATTCCACTATCACCCCCATCGACTCTGATAATATGCGTGCTGCTGTTAATAATGCTATTGACTCTACAGTTTCCGACAACACCCATTCACCTGATGCTCCTGGAAATTTGGCCGGCATTTCCAAAAATATCCAGTTACCTTGTCTACCTGATGGAATTATGGACCGTGCTTCTACTCCTCTCGTTTCTGCTGTTCATGGTAGCGATCTGGGCTCGGCTTCTGACCATACTTTGATTCTGTCTCATGGTGCACCCGCACACAAAGCCCTGGACAACAAACGTGATGCCAAACAGGATCAAGGTCCATAAGATTAACTTTGTATGCACAATACTAATTAGTATTTCTGTCCAGTCCTGCAATCGCCCATGCCAGCTCCTGGGAGTCCGGGCATCCATCCTGCTGCTGACCTTTTCGTTGGTCAGGGTGACAGCCTAGCTCCCTGGCGGTCTGATGTTGCATTCTTCTCTGGTACTACTGGTGATGCTACAGCTGGCCCAGGGTTTCCTTTTCCACAGCTGTCTCACCCAGAACCCCCTGCATTCAACCTGCCAAAAGCAGATCAAGCTCAGCGCCCGCGACCCCATCTTGTGCAAGGTGAAACCCATGCAGGAAGTGAGGGTGAACCTTCAACCTTCAGGCTCAGGTATTCCCTAACCATACGGACAATATGGGGCCATCTAGCGAGGCATCGCCTGCGGTGTCTGCAAGGCTCCTTGCTGCTGAGGAGGGATGGCTATCCACAACGAAAGGCCAGGACCTTCAAGAACTCAGCTCACATTCCATCGTTCACAATACTATTCGTCCGCCCCACCCTTACCAGGTTCCTCGCCCTGTTTCTCGTCAAGATTCATCCATCCACCCATCTTAGCAACATCCTTTCATTGAACGGCTCCCTGGGCCAGGAATGCCACCATGGAATATGCCAGGTGCGCCCTGTGAATACGGCACCGGCTTTCCTGGAGGGTGGTACAACCATCCAGCCGCGCCTTACCCTCCCGCATACCCACTGTCCAACCATCCATCCTTCCACGGACCATACACAGAGGGCGCTTTACGCATCCCATCCACCATGCAGAACCATGGCACAGGTCACCCAAACTACCGCAGCCAGGGTGCCGTTGCCCATGGACCAGATTTTTATTTTGGTGGTACAGCTTATGGAGGTTATGAAGAGCATCCCCATTCCCATTGTGCCCCAACATCCCATTCACAAACCAACACCCTCCCTGCTGTTGCCACAGGCAATCCTACTCCTCCCTCTCGTCCAGCCAACTCCCCAATGTCGGAGTCCACTGATAAGTAGCATTCCTGTTGATACATTGCTCGTTCTTGCTTGTCGTAATGTCGTGTAGTTTTGTATTGCTTGTCAATGCTCGTTTGAGCGCCCTATATACCCCAATACAATCTGTTTGTCAGCACTAAATATAATGGCGGTTATGTGGTGAATTCGGAAATTTGTGGAACAAAACCCTCGGGAGTACCTCTGACAGATGCCTATAAAAAAGCCCTGGAGATTGTCAAACATCAGATAATGCTACCTACAACATCACAACTCTTGCTGGATGAACCAGCAAGAACCTCGCGGGAGGGATGTAACGTGCTCAGGAAACCCTCTGACAATGTTGATCTACTCGTGGAACCTCACAGGAGGGACATAACATGCTCAGCACACCTTCATCACGACGTTGTTGTAGCGTAATGGACCATCATCAAGAGCTCACAGTGGATTCACAACCTTTGCGGGAATTGGTAGGAACCTCCCACAGGGAAGGTGATCTATTAGATACATTGTTACATACACAATAATTATATCTAAAGACCGTGGGAACACAAAAAAACTGCTGCCAAGGGTGAGTATAAGTAGCTACTTGCACTCCCTGTAATTTCCCTGGTCTTTCTCATCCGAATAAGAGACATCTGTCTGGAATTCTTGAGTGAAGATCTTAGTGTGCCAGTATCCATAGTATCCACTACTGGAGAATGTCACAGCTGGATTCGACCACTCTTTTGTATCGAAGAACTGTTTGTCTTCCGCCCTCACACAGAAAGTGATGAGACTCACTAACAGACCTGGGTGGGTAAAGTACCTGTGACTTTATTGCATCATTTACGGTCCCTACCGTTGGGCGGTGTTGCATGATTTGCAGTAGTGTGTATCACCGGCAAATATTGCAACATCATGTTATCCTTTCCCATCCACACCTTGCAATGCTCCCTGCCCACCTTGCAACACTCCCTTCCCGCTTGCAACACCTTGCAACACCATCCGCCTTGCAATACGCCCGCCTTGCAACACGGCATCCGCCCTTGCAACACTCCCTTCCCGCTTGCAACACCTTGCAACATCAGCCACCTTGCAATACACCCGCCTTGCAACACGGCATCCGCCTTGCAATACAATCCGTCTTGCATCACCGGTCCACCTCCTTGCAACATGCCCACCTTGCAACACCATCTGCCTTGCAATACAATCCATCTTGCATCACCGGTCCGCCTTGCAATACATGTTGCAATGCATCGTGAGTTTTTTGTCTTCTGTTCGATTTGACGTGTTCTAACGCTTCTGGCTGCACATCCGTGCATTCCTCCAACCCATCCGTGTGGTCTCCAATGCTGTTTGGACCGTCTGAGTGCTATTTTTCAGCCTCTATAGGTGAGTTTCACGTTTTCGAACCATTTCTACACGTTTTTGAACCATTTCTACGCATTCTGACGCTTATTGGCGCGTTTGCAGTCGTTTTCATGTCACTTGCAATGCTGTGCGTGCCTGTGCGCACACTCGACGTGTTCATGCAGTTCCCACAGCCATTGGTCTCGTCCGTGCTGTCTTGTAGCCTGTAAGTCACGCTCACTGCCTGCGGCATCGTTCAACATATTTCCCACCCAGCCCTTCCTCCCGTCCACTTGCTTTGCAAGACATGTTACAAGACCTCACCTATCACCCAATTCCTCGATCAGCCTTTCAGGCTATCACCATGTATACATTAGTTGTAATATAATAAACATCGTTGCCAGTGTATGTGACCATCAGGCTTTCATCCTATAGCATTACTATATGTACATATCAGCCATTGTACAAGACAGTGACAGTGTATTAGGATACTAACACAATGACAGGCCAAGTTAATCCAAAAAAAGTAGTGTCTGGCTCGAGAGCTCGACAAAAGATCCCTTGAACAGTGTCCTACAAAATTGTTTTCGACCTCACATTTGGAAACATACCTAAGCATTGACTGCAGCAACGTTGCTGAGAGTTCACACTCCGAGTGTTGCAACTTCCGACAAGTACAAAGTGGGGCAAGATTCAAGAAAGATACTTAGTCAGCCAATAGCATCAATAATAAATCTCCTATATGACTCAACAAACATAAGATTAAGAGATACTGCTCGTATTCTTGTCCCGTAAGAGATCAGAGCTTATTAAATACATCTGCTTTTGTCATTCTACAATGTATGGAATAAATGTCATAGTACTTGGTACTCACTAATTGGAGAGAAAGACCTACTACGCTACTACAGCAGCCACTTCAGCAGGGCAGATTGAAACAAGTCCTAATTAGATAGCCAACTAATGGGCCTAACACCTCATTCAAAGTCAGACAAAAAGCCATAAATAACCAGAGGTCACAACTCCCAGGTGACCTGGTGTGAATAGGCCATGCTGAGAGCCCTACTAGTAGTATAATAGTACATAGTAAGATACATTTTTGAGACGAGAGAAATTGAGTATGCGCAGATAATGTAGATAAGGTTATGTCAGCATCAACCAGATACTAATCATAGTCCGCTGGTCGCGCCGTCATCGTTTCCCACAACGTCGAACACCCTTTACTCATGAGCGGTTCGATGGTGGTGGCGATTGTGGTCGCCGTGGGCACTAGGGTCACATGTGGAGGCGTAGAGGTCGTTGGCAAAGAGTTGTAGTGTGTGGCCATGGGTAGAGTCGTTGCCAAGGCAGGTGGGATGTCATAGTCAATAGCAGTGCTGCTACGGAGTATGTTGCGGGAGGGAACAATGCAATTAGACCTGACAGGTTGGTGGGAGACATGGAATGTCAAGGTGAAAGGCACACACATTTAGTAGTCTAGTATTCCGCTCGAGTAATTGACAGGCTGATCTGTACTAGTCACGACATTCATATGCATCAGGTACTGCGTGAACAATTACTACTCATTTCTAACTTTTTACATGAATAGCTGATTGAAAAATGAAATCTCAAGCATGGCACATCTTCCTCTTCTTAGACCTGGGTCAATCATTAATGTATACCCTCTAGACTTAAGTACACGACTTACTTTGACTTTTTGGGAAGTCCATGGTGTGCCTCGGACGCAGGACGCTTTCCCTTCAATTTGTTGCACTCTTTCTCCAAAGACACAGACGAACCATTCTCCTTACCTATCATGTTGTCCCTCTGAACATGCAAAGATGGGATTAGTTTGCATCTAGAACGTCGTAAGGTAGGACCATCAGGTGCCTCAGAGTCAACATGCACTGACTGGGATGGCAGGGACAGCATTCCACAAGGTGGGGAATTGTGGCCAACCGAAGGGACAGGAGGTAGTAAAGGCAGGTGGCTCATTGATTGCAGGGATCCAGAGCCATTGTCAACTGAAGGCACTTCAGTCAACCCCCATTTAGGACCTATTAGGTTTGTATATTTCTACAGATGTATCTACCTATGAGGTCCTGACAGGTTGGAAATTCCCAGCTGCCCATGGAGATTCTCCATTCTCCAGC
>Ga0307518_10003283_pt1 | contig 11673 bp, 6 predicted proteins | sample 25_EM_MG_FD_203889 | JGI IMG/M metagenome (GOLD analysis project Ga0307518, IMG submission 203889) | Populus trichocarpa ectomycorrhiza microbial communities from riparian zone in the Pacific Northwest, United States - 25_EM | ecosystem: Host-associated > Plants > Roots > Unclassified | place... | reverse complement strand
ACAAGTAGGACTACTTTGGTCAAAACACTCTTGGGATTGAAGATGTCAGACACGGGAATCCTGTTAATTGGAATACAGGCCAAGCATAACATGAACCAAAGATTTGAAATTTCTTGAAATAGATCTCTCAGACATCAGCATCATCTGGTTTCATAACATGTTTTCCTGTTTGTCGCAAGAAGCTGTTCATGAAACACTACAAAACTGTAAAAATTACCATCAGGAAAGGAGCAACCCTTGGGTAAGAGCTGGAATATGTAGGAGCCCGGGTAGAAGTCAATCCAGTACACGGAAAATAAAAAGATCACTTAAAGCACTATTACTTCTGTCCCTCTTCTGCAGCAGCTTCAAAAGTCTCACCGCCCACAAGCTCTGGGACATCATCGTCATCTTCTTGTGCTGCTCCTGCATCACCAGATGGCACCTCCTTTTGAAACTGCTCCGCCAACTTCCTAAGGTTGTCCAAGTTATCTGGCCCTGAAAATTGCAGTCACAAAATATCAATGACACAACACACAAACTAGAGAAATTGGCTATCAGTTTCAATTTTGTTGATAATGAGGCATAGGTAGATTAAGCTCCTGTTTAGGATTGCTTAAAATATTTTCTTTATGTTTTCGAATAATTTTGTTGTATTGAAGTCAAAAATGATTTTTTTTTAACAAAAAACATTATTTTTATACATTTCTAAGCAAAAAATAAAGCAACCACTACCACACTCCCAAACACCCCCTAATGGATTTCCTTGCACACATTATTTAATTTCAATTTTTTTTTTTTTTAATAATGAGTGCAAGGAAAAATGCCTTGATTTGATCAAATAGATTTCAAGAATAACCAGATAATAACCTTACACCGCACAAGTGAAAGAAAATGGTTTGCAAGTACCAGCACCCACAACTACATGTGTGCTCATGTGCCCAGCTCTACAAATGTGGACATGTCTGTTTTTAACCACCATTGCCAAAATCTCCAGTTGAGTGCAGATGACAAACATTAGGTGTCCATTATATCACATGCTTGTGATATTGAGCAGATAGAAACTTGAAATTAATGCCCAAGACAGAGCCAGGCTGTTTAGCTTAATTAAAATTAAAAAAAAAAATATATATATATCCTCTCCAGGGGTTTATCAATACTGAACAGGAGGCACTTTCATGAAATGCACTCATTCAATGTAGGTGAAAAATGTTTGCTTTTAGAAAACAAGATTAGACTAGAGCTAGGATAACTCATTTTGAACACCAAATGCCCCATGTCTAAATTCTACTAGCATGTTTCTACTTTCAGCATAGCCACTGAAAGCATACAGATTGAAAAAAACTGAAATGATAAGAAAATATGCAAAAATAAAATGCAATTGACTTATTCATCCAAATATTTTTTCACCTATTTAACTATAAAAATAAGAAGAAAAAAAAATGTAGTACTAACCAAAATTGAACTCATCAGGTGTTTGAAGCCAAAACATCTGATGCAAGAAAAAGCTATGTACACAAAGAAAAAGTACAGGAGGAATACACAACAGCTTTGCGCGGTAAACAAAAATCTCATACTTAAACATGAGTACTATACAGTGTGGTCAAAGGCTAAAGGCGCCAAGCCTGCAAAATGTATGAGGAGCTAGGCGCATGCCCAAATGAACCAAGGCGATATGCTATAAATTAAAAAAATATATATGTATAATATTATATTATATTATATAAATCTAAAATATGTATCTTCTCAATTAAGATTAGATCATTAGAAAATCAAAAGAAAATATAAAATACCATAACATAGTCATATAAGGTTATATTTTTCACCCTTGAAACAAAATATGATAATTTAAAGTAGTAAGTAGACAAATAAATTAAAAATCAAACTTAAATATCATCATCATTATTCATTAATCTTCAAAAACATCTTCATCCATGCTTTCCTCAACTTCACTTGAATCCTCGTCCTCCATCCATTTCATGATTATAATCCGAATCCTCAACTCTCAAAACTGCACTTGTTTAGAAATAGAACTTGATCTCTCTTTATGTGTAGTTCTAGCACTGGATGTTGAAAAAAGAGTGTGGCTGGTGTTTCTCTTCTAAGGTGTCTTTCCTTGTTTGTTTGTCTCCCACTTTAATGATTTTTTTTATTCTTATGTACCCTAATCTTTCTTTTTTACAAAAATACCCCAAAGTTGTTTCTTGTAGTCAATTAAAAATTGGACAGATAGGTCAAAACATAAAACACAACAGAAAAAGTAGTTCAAGCAGGTGCTAGCTTTATCGCCTTGCACCCACTCACAAGGTGCTCGTCTGGGCAGCGCTACACTGAAATTCATCCCCTGAGGCTAATAAAGGCGTTGTGGCCTTGCTTCGCCTGGAGTGCCTAGGCAAGCGCCTTAGCATCTCTTGACAACATTGGTACTATATACAACAAACTTCTTGATTCCCACTTTTAAAGTACAAAAGCAAGAGAATGGTATTGTATGTAAAACAGATACTACATGTAAAATTACATACCAAGTTGGTTGATAATCCCTGGAAGAATATCTTGTAGTTCTGCAGACACAACAAATTCAATTTGTATTAGTCCTTGTCCATCTCACTAACGCATTCACTCACACATGTATATAAAACTTTAGCAAATTAAACATTGACAAAAGACAGTAGGAAAATCATGTCAAGGTTAGACACCTACATCAAATTGACAATATCAGAAGAAACAACAACATTTCATTTCACTAAAACTAGTATCAAATTCTAAACAGAACACCAGTTCAAATCAGCTAGTAAAACTGCTATTGAACCAAAGCAATGCATGAATTATTAGCAAAAAAGCTGCCAACCAAGTTGAAATAATCAACAAACAAACACTTCCAGGTTAAAAACTTACTTCTGGTTTGAGGAGTGCCTGTAATAACCCATGTGTTGGCAACAATAGAGGCTTGGACTTTAGGGTTAACAAACTGAATAACCAAATCATCCTTAAAGATGTTCACTTCTTCAATAGCTGGAATTGCATTAACCCCAATTCTCTTCAAGGTGCTTTGCAACTTCTTGTCATCAGTTGTTGATGACTTGTGCACTGCCTTCTTCTTTCTACACGAAAGAGCCAAAAAAAAATAAATTCATCAACCAAAAACACCCAGATTCTAAAAAATCCAAAAAGATAACACCTTCACGCACCAATTCTAACACAAACAAGCAAAAGAAGAGAAACCCATGATTTTTTTTGACAAATGAAAGAGCCCAAGATTTCAAAAACACAAAAAATAAAGCCATTCAACAAATAAGAATCCAATACTACCACACATGAGCCAAACCCCGTAAACTTCAGAGCTTCAAAAACACAAAAAAGATGGAATCTTTACGAGTTCTACAGTAATATAGTACCTTCTCATGGTTCCCTTGCCACCAGTTCGAACAGAACCAGCCATCTTCATGAGCTTCTCTCTATTCATCTGTATATACTTCGCAACAAAGTTAGTGTCTTTGACAAAACCCTACAAGCATTTGCCACTAAACCCTAGTTTCTCATCAAAAGAAATGAAACAAAGAAGTGAACTTGTTATGAAATTAGAAGTTAAGTAACAGTAGCAAGTACCTTGTGATATTAAATTTTCTTGGAGAGATAGAAGAGAAGGGCAGATGTGATGAGCAGTACCAGTGAGCAGAGCTAAAAATTAAAAGCGAAGCCAGGGAGAAATTGGGGTTAGCTTGATGACAAGGGTTTTGTTATGCACTCCAATGTATAATTACTGTGTTACCCTCCTTCCCTTTTCTTCTCTTTCATTTTTATTTCGAGAGGAAATTATTTTTTTACATAATTACATTTGTCTTTATAATTTGAAAGATTATACTTTACACTCTATAATTTGATATTTAAATAATACTTTGTTTTTATAATTTAAAAAAATACATTTTTTTTTCATGTAGTTTGATATCTAAATAACACTTTAATTTTATAATTTTATATATTTTTTATAAAACAAAATCAATCAAAATATTATGATATTTTTTTCAGTCCCGGAGAGAGTGTGTGCAAGTTCAGAAGAAAAGGCAAAAAAATTTTTAAAGAATTTTTTAGTTGTTTAGAAGTGTGGTTGCGGTTATTTTTTAAAATGTTTTTTATTTATAAATACATCAAAATGATATATTTTTTTATTTTTTAAAAAATTATTTTTGATACCAACGCATCAAAATAATTTAAAAATATTTAAAAATATTAAATTAAAATAAAAAATATAAAAATATTTTAATTTTTTTTAAAAGCAGTTTTAAAACACAAGATAAAAATTCTTCAACAATTTTTCCCGCTATCCAAGCACATAAAAAAAAGGAGTACTTTCTTTGAGTTATCGACCAGTCTTCCTTACCTTATCTCTTTATCGTGATTTCATCTCCCTTTTTTTTATCCGCTATGCAAAACCTTCATCTCACTGTCCACCAATAATATTTTATTATATTTTTGTTTTAGGATTTTTTAATCATTTTAAAAAAATAATGATAATTTTATAAATATTTAAATAATTTTTATAAATAATTTTTTAAAATAAAATGTTATTCAGGTTTCAAACTACAAAAGATAAAATGTAATTTTTCAAATTATAAAAACAAAGTGTTATTCATTTATCAAATTACAAAATGCAAAGAGTAAAATTTTAAACTATAGAGATAAAATATAATTCACACCAAATCATAGGATTTTATATGTAATTTCTTCTTATTTTTACCCTTATAATTTTAATTTTTATATTTTTAAATGAAAGTTTATCTCTTAATAATGTTAAATAATTCGAGTATTGTGATGAATTGCTTATTTGCGATGATTTTTTTTTCAAAATAATTTTTAAATTATATTTTATATATAAAAAATATTTTTTTTTATGTAATGGCTTGAACTTTTCATGCAATCTTTAACTTATTTATAGGATCATTTATCCCATTTCAGACCTTAAATTATACTTCACCTTATCTCTGTTCACCAGCTACATTTATTTCTTTCAAGTACTCCTATATATATATTTCATCTCAAGTATTCAATATCATTTAAAGGGAGATGAGTTCTGTGGCAGGTTATTCCACAACAGATGTCAAGTGAAAGTTGGAGGAGTAGCGTTCTCTTTCTTTTGAACAGTTTTATTTGCTGTGCCAATCTCTCATGGGGTGATATGATGACATAAATTCACAGGTCTTATTTACTACTTGTCTTCAAGACTTGTAGCCGAAGTTGCTCTTCACATTTTATGAATCAATCCGTCATGGAGCAGACACCACGGAGGAAGAAGTAGAAGTGGACCTGTCCCCATGGACCCTTTCAACAGATTCAACAAAGGATCGTCTGGTTGGCTGCGTGCTGTGCTCCCGTGAACCCAAGCTTTTGAGCAAAACAACTATTTCGGACATTGGTGGCCTTAAAGCTGGTGATGATTGAGTGCATATTAAAGCAATCTCGATGATTTTCTTTGCATTTTCTGCTTCAGATTCTTTGGGGTCTAAGCTTTCATCCACCAATTCAAGGTTTGTGCCATCCTCATAAGCTACCATTCTCTAACAGATAAGCATAAAAGTTTCGAGTTCACAGGTGGAACTTGTCACTCATGCCTGATAACTGCATGCATGAGTCATGTAAACTTCTTTTAACAGCGGCTGTGATGCAGCGAACTTCATTATGAAAATATATATATATATATATATATATATAGTGTCTTAGTTAAGGTTCTAGCCTTGCGGGACTCGCCTTCTTGAAGAGGTATTCAGCACCAGGACCAGCTATCATCTCACTGCTCTTTCTGCTACTCGCGATTTCAAGGAGGGTTGTTTGTAGATACAGTGTGTTGGATTTTGATTTATAATTGTATCCACTTTAATTTTTAATTTTTTATAAAATATAACTTTAATATTTTTTTTAAAACTCGAGCAGGTTGGATTGGGTTGGGATAAAATTTTTGTGAATAGTACAGATATTTGCGAGTGGATATATTAATTTTTTTATTCTTTGACGATTTTAAAAAAAGAAAATGAGTTACAACAGTCGAAACTAGATAAAACCTCTAAAATGTATATATATATATATATATTAAAAACAACATAAAAATATCAAAATTTTCATATAACACCAAAACAAAATAAAAATCATTGTCAAATATTTTATCAAATAGTTAGAATATAATATTATACAAAAAGACAAACAAGAACGAAGAGACTATAAAATACTTTTATATTTGTGATTTGACTAAGAAAATAAAAATTCAATATGAATTCTTGAAATTTTCATTTGTTTTCTCATGGTTTATTGGTTATCAAGTAGAAAAGATTAGAATTGTAAAATACATCATCACTTCATCATATTAAACTTAAAAAATAACAACTTTAATTTATGTGAAACTTAGGAACAGAGAGAATGGAAAAAGATAAAGGTAGTGTTTGGTATATTGAAAATATTGATTGGACTAAAACTATATAGAATTAGACTGGACAAATAATTGTCTTGTCTTGTATTTGGTGCGCTTTGGACTAAATCAAACAATTTATCTTATTATCTTATTTTGTGTTTGGTTGATATTAAATGGGACTCAGCCGACTTGAGGTCTAGACTGGTTTAGTTTTTTAGAAAAATAAAGGAATGACTGATTCAACCTGACTTGGTCAAAAAACTAGGTCGACCTACGACTTGGTTGACCCGTGATAAAACACAAGTAAAAGATCTATTGATTTTTTTTTAAAAAAAAATTATTGGTCAAAATGAGGTTGATTTTTGTTTAACTTGGATTAACTCGAGTTGACTCTCATGGCCCGTGACTCAAGCTTTTTCCCAAGTCGACCCCGAGTTAAATTTTAAAACTATGATAATAATAATTTTTATTCATAAGTTGACTTAGGTCAACTTGGGTTGACCCTCCTAACCTGTGACTCAAACCTTGCTCTGGGTTGATCCCTAAATTAGGTTTTAAAATGATGATAATAACCATGTTTATTCTTATTTTGACTTAGATCAACCTAGGTTGACCCTCCCAACTCATGACCCGAGTCTTATCCTAGATCGACTCTTAAGTTAGGTTTTAAAACTATAAAAATAACTATTTTTATTCTTACATTGCCTCTGGTTAACCCGTGTTGACCATCTCAACCCGTAATTTAGGCCTTGCTTCGGGTCGACCTCTTAGTTGGGTTTTAAAAATATGATAAAACTAGTTTTATCCTTACATCGACCTAGGTCAGTGGTCAACCCAACCTGTGACCCGAGCTTGACCTTGGATTGACTCTCGAGGGTATTAAAACTATGATAATAACCGTTTTTATCCCTATGTTTACCCTAGTCAATGGTCATCCTGACTCGTGAACTAGACCTGGTCCCGAATCGACTCTTGATTAGGGTTTTAAAACTATGATAATGATCATTTTTTCTTATATTGACCCGGGTCAATGGTCAACCCGACCTCTGACCTGAGCTTGGCCTTAGGTCGACCTCAAATCAGGTTTTAAAACTATGATAATAATAGTTTTTATCCTCATATTGACTCGAGTCAATGGTCAATCTAACTCATGACCGACCCTAGGTCAACCCCCGAGTTAAGTGTTAAAATTATAATAATAATCACTTTTATCTTTATGTTGACTCGAGTCAATGGTTAACCTGACTCATGACTCGAGCTTATCTCAGGTTGACCTTTTTGTCGAGTTTGAAAACTATGATAATAACCATTTTTATCCTTACGTTGACCTGGATCAACAATCAACCTGACACGTGATCCGGGCTTGGTCCTGAGTTGAACCCGACATCGGGTTTTAAAACTATAATAATAATTATTTTTATTATTACTTTGACTCATGTCAATCGTCAACCTTACCCATGATCGACCCCAGGTCAACCCCGAGTCGAGTTTCAAAACTATGATAATAAGTATTTTTAACCTTACGCTGACCCGACTTTATGGTCAAACCGACCTATAACCTAAGAATGGTCTCGTGTCGACTTCTTTATTGGGTTTTAAAATTATGATAATAATCATCTTTATCCTTAAATTGACTTGGGTCAATGGTCAACCCAACCTTTGACCTGGGCCTAGTCCCGAGTTGACTCTCCGAGTCGGGTTTTAAAATTAGAATAATAATTATTTTTATCCTTATGTTAATCTGGGTCAATAATGCAAATATTATAGATAAATCGGTTTTTTTAAACACCCCTAATTTCAAGGAAAACTATTCCAAAGCTGTATGTGTCAACCTTTTCTGATAACTTTCCATGGACTGAATACTCAGGTGCTGTGTATCCCCAGAATTCATGGGTATTAATTCAAATTTTGACGAGGACAGACATAAAGGCATTTAATAAGTCATTTGTGTTCTATTACAAAACGTTTTAATATGGAAACCAAATCTGTCATGACTAAACGTGAAACACTTCAATTAGCATCGAAAATAGGTATGTTTCAAATCCACCATCATTTATGCCATGTACTTCCTTCAATACAAGGGGACATTGTACAGATCAAGTAGAAGAATTCTTAACTGTTATCAGACTTAAACCTCTTCTATGTAGTGATTAGGTCTGAATAATCACTACATTGTAACTTACAATGTCCCAGCAAATTTTGTGCTAAGGTGGCTCTGATTTTCTGGAAGAAGCCTTGCCAACCCAAAATCTGCTATTTTGGGTTGGAAATCATCATCCAGGATAATGTTGCTGGGTTTTATATCTCGATGAATGATGCATACATGGAATTGCTCATGCGGATAGGCAAGACCCTGAGCTGTTCCAAGGATTATATCAAATCGTTGTTCCCATCTGAGGCCTGAGGGATCCTCGTTTTTCACCTGTTGTCCAAAGGAAAATCCAACTGTAATTTGATTTTCATCTTTTCTTTCTGAAGCTATTTCTGAAGTGGTAACATTTCCTATTTCAATGTAAATGCAGTGCAGATCTTGGCAAGTTGTGCTTCAGCTTTCAACAGGATACAAGCGTTTGGTAAAATCAAGCTTCTGTTTTTTATCTTCAACTTTCTTAAACAGTAATCACTTAATATAACTTTTTTTTAAAAGAAAAAAAACAGCCACAGCCACTAAACTTACAAGCACAGTAAGGCCACCGGAGTAGCATTTATGAGATTTTCGAGATAGGAGAACCATACCAAATAAGAATTTATTGAGGCTGCTATTGCTATGAATTCATAGACAAGAAGTAGTTCTGGTCCTTTACTACAACAGCCGAGTAGACGGATAAGATTGCGGTGATGAACATTGCTTATTTTCAAGTGTGACTTCACTTGCGAAATCTGCTTTTGCCCTGTTGGATTGGCCTAGAGTTAGTTTCTTTACTGCAACAATCTTCCCATTCTTCAAAATACCCTGTTATGTTAGATTGACACAGCAGTACAGGAAGCATTAACTAACAATAGAACAGTGAGGCAAAGAGTAGAATTGAAATTTCCCATAAAGAACAGTATCAGAATATGACCATTCTCTCATATCAGATCTGATTTTAATTCGTTATTACTGTAATCTGTGGCGCCTCGCAACTCAGTTGCGTCCAATATATTACCTGCTACATTATTTGGAGCCAGGGTTTCACTCTGCAATAGAATTACCTAAAAACTGAAAATTGTGGCCATGCTATTACCTTACCTCTAGGAGTTGCCTTCCGCTTCCTTGATAGTTTAAACCAAACAAGCAATCCAGCAATAAGCAAAACAAGAGCTACCCCTCCAGCCACCGTCGCCTGCCAAAGGCATTTCTCTTATGCTTCAGTATCATATGTAGGCTTCAGTCGCCTGTCTGCGCGTTACGGGCTCAAATGCAGATGTTTCATAGATGATCTACGGTTGACAGTATTTCAATTGCAAATGTCCATAGCTTTTTTTCTACATAAATCATGATTTAATTGGCTAAAGACACCTAGAAATGCATCAAGATGACAAATGTTGGTTGAGAGGGAGTCTCAGTAGTTTTCAAGAATGGCTTGAGGTTGATAGTCTGGTTATCAGCAAAGAAGGGTCTGTCCGAGAATCTCATAAAACATCCTGAATCAATTGCCCTGCCATCCGTATTCGGAGGACATCTCTGTATGTTGCCATAGGCCACTTCAATACAAGCTTGGTGTAATTCAAAGTTTGTAAATATATTCCACTAGTGGAGTATTTTTAAAATATCTGGAAAGCAACATCCATTCCATCCTCCATAGTGCACAGCATAGATTTGGCAGAAAGATGTCAACGACCCGGTTTCTAAGAGCAAAACAAGAGATCAGGTATCCACCATGAACAGCATTCAAACTTCCTCGCCGATGGAAATGAGCTTGTAACGTAATAACAAACTCATGCCTTGACATTCTCAAGATTTAACATACAGGCCTTCCAACCTTGTTTATGATAGCTAGCAAAGTGCTCTCACCTTGTGGAATTGCTCAACTTACTAGTCACTCCACAATTTATCCCAATTAACACAAAATAATATAGAGAGATGCAATGATCATGATCGAAGCTATTCGAAATGCTGCTTTTCCCCAGGCATTGCATTCCATTGGGTTTCGATGTCCAATGCCAGTTCTTTTTGACATGTAAGAATGCTGCGTGGAAATCTCGTGGATGATCATGCATTTCAAACAACTTGAAAATAAGAGAGATTTAAGTTCCTGTAATCTTTCATGGGTTGCTTGATTCAAATCAGAGTATGTTCAAATTCCTGCTTTCCTTGAGATCTGCCACTCACCATTTGCTAACTATGTAGGGTGGACATCTTTTAATTAACATGTGTCATTCACTTTAGTAGGGGTTTTCTTTTTTTAAAATTAGAACAGTAAATTTAAAGTTTTGGTTAAGAAAACCAGCTGAAGTGGCAAACTTTTAGCGATATTAATTAAATGTTAATTAAATGTTGTTATTTTAAAAAAGTGATAAAATAAATGTTGCGTTTTAGAATATTGATATTAATTAACCGGTTGAATATATTTGTACAAACGATTTTACCGTTTCATATAAAACCATAATTTTATAAATTCTCTTTCAAATATATTTTATAAGTATAAAACCATAACTTTATAAATTCTCTTTCAAATATATTTTATAAGTAAAAATATATATTTTTATCCACCTTATAAACTAAAATACATACTTAAATTAAAATCTTATAAATTTATTGTTCACTAGGTTTCACGAGTAATTCTGAGAAGTTAGGTATGAGTCTACCATATTTAGATAAAAATATGTTCCAAACAAATTACTTAGATGCTTTAGCATATGTATTTATAAATTAATAAAACAAGTCTAGGCTTAAGAAAAAATCTAGTTACATCAGATCAGAATAATAACTCAAAAAGAACTTTTAATTTGACTATTGAGAGGAACTATAAAATTGCTACTCCAACTGTTAAATATTAATAATTTTATAGTTTTTTTTATTTTATTTTTTACAAATCAATTGTTTTTTTGTTTTTTTTAATTGGCTCTCTACTATTTGTGCTCCTAAGAAGGAGGGTTACAGTTCAGAAAGAAGTAATATTCATATTATTTGTGGGTGTTAGCGAATGCTCGATTATCTCTCATGTTTAGTTTTTACTAGTTACATGCCCCGCGCGATGCCGCGGGTCAATTATTTTTTGCATTTTAAAAATAGTTAAGATCTAAAAGTATTAGGTTTTTTTACAAAGTTATACTCAAGAGTCTCAGGTTTGGTTGCAACGCCTGATCCAAGAGTA
>Ga0307518_10003282_pt1 | contig 11677 bp, 4 predicted proteins | sample 25_EM_MG_FD_203889 | JGI IMG/M metagenome (GOLD analysis project Ga0307518, IMG submission 203889) | Populus trichocarpa ectomycorrhiza microbial communities from riparian zone in the Pacific Northwest, United States - 25_EM | ecosystem: Host-associated > Plants > Roots > Unclassified | place... | reverse complement strand
AAAATAAACAGAAGAAGTAAACCATTACAAAACTACACCACGATTACTCTCTATTTCATGATGCTTTGTGAATGTTATAGCTAGTTTGAATATTTTAAGATGAACCTGCATGTAGTTTCCTAGGCAATAGGGCATGGATATAATAAAAGTTGAAGCTGACTTTAAGTTGCACATCTTGAAATGAAGCTGTTGCTTTCAATCAACCAACTCGCTTGAGGTATCTTTGATATTTCTTTTTCCTATTTTTATCTTGAAGGATCAGAATTATTGTCTATCAATAATTTCATTTTGGACTTAAAGTTTTCCTCCCCACACACCCCAGAGATTTGAATGTTTTCAATATTTTTGCCACTATATCCTCTTTCTGTATTGCCTAGCACCTTGAACTAATCAACAAAATATTCTTTGAATATTGCTTGCACTGATGGCCTTTTCTTTTGATTAAATAATGGTTTGAGTGCAGAATGTTTCAGAAAATCATGATTGCTACCCATAGGAATGTAAAATTAACCCAAAATTTTCCACTACATTCTATCATTCTTTCTGGTCTTCTTCTAGATCTTTAACGTGCTACCATTCTTGCCTTTTTCTAGTTTTTACTATTGAATCTGAAGTTAAAAATTTTCTTTTCTTTTCTTTTTTTTGTTTGCTTGAAACAACTGTAAAGTATTTTGTAAATGACTAGAGTCTGACTCACAATATAAACAAGATTATCGCAGCATGCTTTCAACATTTTTTTTAGTTATATGATATTGTTTTAAGATTGGAAACAAACTCTTCAGTGTTATTTTGGTGAATGTCAATGCTTTGCTATATTTAAGGAAGTTAGTTAGCATTAAATTATATCCACATAACTTAAAGATGTACTTGTTTCAAGTCACAGTTCTTAAAACATGCATAAAGAGATAGGTATTAAGCTCGCTGTCTGTATTGTCTAGGAAGTTAATGTTTTGAATGAATTCTGAGCTTGATGGTTGTATTTCTTGATTGCCACTGAATTCTTTATATTCTTGTACTTTTTCTACATCATTGATGGAGCAACGGAAAACTCTATTTGACTTTCTAATGTCCAAAAATTCAAAATGCAGTTGAGCTCAGCTACATCAAGGAGTCTGAAGAGATGCGCCTTGCCTTGCAACCATGGAAGCTTATAAAAAGAGTATGGAGTTCACTCTTAAATTTTAATATGCTTGTTAAATGAGCGATTAAAATCCCACAGAACCACTTGAAGAACATTTTGGAAATGAAGCTTTACCTGTACTTACGTTTTCTTACTTCCATTTTGGCTATTAGATTATATGTCTGAAATTTGGCATGCATTTTTTCCCCATCAAGATTGGATTCTCTCTCTCTCTCTCTCTTGTCAGTTGTCATCGTGTATCAAACAAGCATGAGGAGGGAAATTGTGAGAACTCATGGTTTGGAATATGTTCTCTATAGAAGTTGATTCTTTCAGTGTTTGCAGATTAAAGAAATTGAACAAGAAGCCTATGCAGAACCTGAAACAGTCCAACACAAAGATATAAAGCAGACTGCTGCAGTTGATCTTTCTAAAAGATTACAGGATATCCGTTCAGTTAATGATGTTTCCAGTTTTAAAGGTAATCGCTGCTTCTTTTTTTAGCTTTATGTTTTGTGGAGCCGCTTTTAGTAGTCCATACAAAAAAGCTTTATATCTGTGAGATGGCAATGGTCACTTCGCTGCACCAAAAAAAAAAATCAACTATCCCAGTATCATTGGTTATGGTTTGGTCAGTTGATGACTTAAATGCTTCTCTCCAAAACATATTCAGGTAACATGATTTCTGTAATTTTAGGTCTAGGACACCTGATGTCCCTGGGTTCATAATTTTTACAGTATTGATAGATAATATGTTTGTTTATACAGTGCCTCGGAACTTTTATGTTTTGACACATGTACGTTTGTTCTTAAGGTAAATGTTGTTGGTTAAATTATCATGTTGATCCTGATGACGTTGAATATTAACTCAGCTTTAGAGGAATGGCGTAAACGGAAGATGGAACGAGCCAGACAGCGGGCTGTGGGAAAAAATGGAATAGGGAACTCCCAAGCTTGACGCCCTTCAAGAAATGCGTGTTCAAGGGGATTTGTGAATCATCAATCATACTCTACTATGAACTCTCTTTAAAATTGCATACATGTACATATAGAAAACTGAAGGTTACACAAATCTCGAGCACTTCTGTGATGGCGAAGTTAGTTGCTCACTAATGGTAACAGCTATCAACGAACAACATTGTTTTAGTGATAGTGTGTAGAGCTGAAGATCATCAAGTCCTGCGAAAGGATTTAACCTTTCCAAAGAACAACTTAAAACTGGAAGCACATAATATTAGAATTACGTGAATTTCATTAAGTTTTCTCACCAATGTTTTTTATAATTACTGTTTCTGTCTGCGAGATGGGATACATGTCAGCTCTCTCATTTACGTAATAACAGATGAGGTGATGCTGTGGAAGGTGATTCTGGATGCGAAAAAGTTTCTACAGACCTTTCAGTTGACAGTGAGGATGTATCTATACCTTGGCAGCTTTTTGCCACCATGTAATATGTATTGGTTTACTTTCAAGACAGCTCTGGCACAGGAAACATAAACTAATGCACAACATGTTTTCAACGTTCATTTCAAAGCTCCAAATATATGCACATACGAACCTACCCCATTGCTGTCCCAGTGCAAAAGATGTGCACATATGAACCTACTCCATGCTGCAGTGCTGTGCCAATACGAATTTCAACTAATTCACCCCAAAACAACAGTATATATACTCTTCACCTGAGGGGAGTATCTGCGGAATGCCAACCAAGCACAACGTGCAGAAATATCTAGTGCTTAGCTACCAATCAGCACTTAAATCCAACTCCTAATTTCCCTAAGAAATACAATCTAAGGTATTAAGAATAAATTAGTTGGCTATCTTTGATGCAACAAGATTTTCTTTACAAGCTTGTACAGTTAGAACTTTGTATATACAAGGTACAATAAGTTCATTCAGTCATCATACAAGCAACAAGCTTACAAAATCCTATGCAACTTGCCTCGAGGAATTAGTGTACAAGACTTCATCCTAGAGATCCAGTCAACCAGAGTCAAAATGCCAGTAATGGCAGCATCTCCACATTTTAGCTGAGAAAATTGTCAGTTCCAACATCTTGTTTCACCTTTTACCACCTGCGAAGCCATAATAATATGAAATCAAGGGGAAAACACAGAAAGGCCATGCCAGCACAGGTGATAGGTGGATGTTACTTGTAATCCAGTACTCTGTAACATCAACTCTCAAGGAAAAAAAAGATGACAACCAGAAAATTGAAGACATTGGTTTGTCAAAACCGTGGAGGATCCATTTTCAGACTCCCACCTGCAGGAAGGTAATGAAAATGAGCATATATTTCTTTTTTTTATGATACATATTGGGAGATATGTGAAAGAAGAAGAAAAGAAGGCTGCAAAAGAATTAAACTGCATCGCACAAAGTTAGCATTTGATAAGAAATTAACACTCACATTTCCGAGCATGCTATACAATTTAATTCTTTTGCAGAAACATGACATCACGGCTATTATATAAACCAAGCCACTAATAACTTCAAAACCAAACCATTTTCAGCCCTATTTGCATCCAATGGTTGAAATCCCAGATTACCTGAAAACTACATCACATTGGGATAGAGGTTGAGGTGTTTCAATAACCAGGACAACCACCCCATTATGCAGCTTAAGGTTCCATATGCGCCCCCAAAAGGAAAAATAGAAAAATCAAGCTCAATGTTATCAGACTAGTCAAGCACCAAACAGCATAAAGTTACAAAAGATTCCTCGAAAAGGAATAATCATAAATCAACCCCCCCCCCCCCCAAATAAATAAATAAAAGGACGAAAACAAAGCCAACATATAATTTCTCCATTATGCTTGCAAGATTATGTTCACAAAACAGCACTATTCTGAAAACTCAAGTGCTCATCTTTTTTAGCTGACAAGATAATTTCCCCATTAGATATTATTTGACATGAACCCTTAAAATTGCAAAAAACAGTGTTAGGTCTGTTAAGCAGGTTGCCAGCCAGTATTTACACTGCTCACATGAACACTCATAAAAGTTTAGATGTTGCTGCGCTTAAATGAAATGTGACCTAAGATCACCAATCCATATTCTTCCATTTGAAACTTTCTAGACAAAAATAATATTAAATTTAAGAGCTCGGGGGAAATATCTCAACATGTCTTCAAGAAATGAATTTCCATCAGCCACTCCAGGCAGCATGCATATAGGTATTTATGTATAGAAATCAACGCTTGACAAGTCCCCCCAAACCCAAAAATTGATAGCTCCCGCTATCAATTTAAGAGATTAAAAATGTATTACATGACAAATAAGTAGATGGAAGTTAGTAAAATAATTAGTAGGACAGCAAAGCACTTGTCACGAAAATTTAGATCAGTGACATCACTAATCACATTAATAAGTTTTATTATTTTTTAGTAATAATTTTATAAATAAACCAGTCACAGATGACCTACAACGGCACTGATACATCATAATTCCTTGTACAGGTATTTGGGTGTTCATTTAATGGAGTTAGAGCACAAGTTCTTCTACAAGATTTCATTTTGAGCCCTGCAACAATTTAGTTGGATGTTTTTTGCCTTTTCTTGCTTTAGATGCATAGCTGAATGGTTATCTTATTTAATTCTATCCTTTCAGAATTTTCTTCTCTGGTGTTTCTCAATCATTTTCTTCTTTCCACATTATTTAGTCGTGATTCTGCACATTGGTTAGGTTACAAGCTATTGTAACCATAAAATCTTGATGCTGTACAGAAATGGAATAGGAAGTTGCTTAGAAGTCCTATTATACTAAATTCTATACTGCAGCAATAACTATCATTTGCTAATAACTATTTTAAGGGACACATGGAAAGCCAAAATAAGAAATGGGCCCTGAGATGTACGTGTATATTTAAACTTTAATGGATTGCAAGCAGAGATGCTTAAAAGGGAAAGGGGATGCCTTAAAGAATAATAAGCTATAGAGAAACTGAATGATTGGTCAATTTTGAATAGGTTGCAAACATTCAATTTTCATTATTTACACAGCCCTCCAATGGTCCAACTTTTCATTGACAGCAATCAAGTTTTGTCCAATTGTTATCAGTCATACAAATGGCAAATTCCCATATGTAGCCATTAGTACATATGGGATGATAAGCTTTAATAAGGTTTTGTTTAACTAAACCTGTCATAAGATCAAGGAAGCATGTTGACAAGATGGCTCAGAGGAAGTATCATTGCATTTGAATGAAATTGAGACCCTTCTTATTGACAAGAAAGAGTGGAATTTCAGCCAACATTATCTAGAATCTCGATTGCGAATATGGCATAAGCATATAGTAGTAGAGCTACAAGTTTAAAAAGGCATTAAGGTTTTCTTGATAGTATCTGTTTTAGAAGAAAACAGATTAATCACAAAGAAACAGTATCAAAAAGATAAGGAGGGTTAAGACCAGGTCTCAGAAACAATTGAGAAACACTAGACAAATCAAAATCAAACTATTAAGATGTATGAGAAAAGCATCATGCATAATCTTTGAAGTAGCAAGACACTGTTGAATTGGTTCTAATGTACATGCATTGAAGTGCCAAAGTGAACATGAAATCTAGAACTTAGATACCCAACTGACAAAAATGGAATCCAGAGACCATGCTGCAGACTACTCCAAACATAGAAAACGTGGTATGTAAGCTTAGCTTTGCAGGAAAAAAACACATTAAGGGCAAAAGAAACAAAGTTCGGTTCCAAGAAACCAAAAGTTGATGAGATGAAGACATCCTAGAATGAACGTCAAAGAAGGCTTACCCTAATAAAAGAAAAGCCAGTATGATTATTTATAGCAATAGTGAGATACTAATTTAATCATTGCTGACACAACTTTTAAATGAAAGAGAGGGAAAAAAAAAGGAACAGGATTTGAGTTGTTCTAACTGCAAGAAAAGACACGAAAATGCATAACAAAAGATCCGCGAAAATATGGCGTGGTAAGGCAAGGAATACGACACGCAATAAACACAAACTCGTTTGAATCAGCAAATTGCAAAAGGAACAAAAAAACTAACCCAACAGCTGACACAGTTGATACTGCAAACTACCAGAACTACAAAATATATCCTGTTATAACAATGCACAAACAAAATCAGATGCACTAATATGTGTTCAGGGTAGATCTAGAGCTGCAAACAGTAGACAATTAAATTTACCTTAGCACATCATGTCCTCGGAACACGGTGATATAACACACAAAAAAGTTGCACATCCTCTTTAAGTTTAATCAGTTGCAGATAGCAAGCTTCCCCGTCCACTCATCAGCCACCCCATAATCAAGGCTTAGCTCCCTTAAAGGTGGGATATTCTCCATTGCAAAAAGCATGATGTGAGGGAACATCAAATTATTGTGATCATACAACACAAACTGCACCAGCACGTTTGGAGTTGAACTATGGCTCATATAACAAGCAACATTCCTCATTTTTGACACATCCATTGCAAAATCCAATGGTGGAATCTCAGGATATGATGGACGGATGTAATTTGGATAGATCTGAGACAAATCCCCCCATTCAGACCATTTAGCAGAGAACCTATTTGGATAAACCAACCCACCACCGTTCATGGTGAAAATCTGGGCTTGCTCTCTAGTGATGACAACCCCTGCATACTCGCATATAAAAGCACCAGCATGGATCAAATCCAACGACCTAACTCCCCAGCCAGTTTCCATTGACCTAAACACTTCCAATCTGTTTCTCAGTCCCCTTTGAGTCACCCTATTTCGACAGGTTGGCGGACACTTGCAAGAAACCCCACATTCAAATACCACTGGCTTCCCCCTCAACAAAAACCCATTATCATCATATGCAAACTCACCTCCGTTCTTCCTCTCACAAAAACAACCATCACTGCATCCTGAAACACAATCACATCCAGTTCCATTGCTTCCATTAGTAATAACAAAGACTGGAAACACGGTGCGTTCAAGATACTGATAACACATAGGATCATGATCATTATCAATATCATTGAACAAAAAAACCGGCATGTTCTCCTTCTTATTTGAAATATCAAGACTTAAATACCCTCTAGGCCTCACACTCAATGGCTTAGTCCTCAAAGTCTCCGCAAACTTCAAGATCGAACTACCCATTTCTGGTTGGCCATCTATCCTCAGTAGCTTATACTTATAAACACCAAACCCTGATTTCCCAACATCAAACCAGCAATCAAGAATCTTATACAACCCATCATAGACATAAACCTTACTACTAACACTGCCTACATGTTTAATCCCTCTAATCACTCTTACCTCAATCCCATAGTGCATACTCCTCTCCATCGCCAAATTCCCACCTTCCAGCTTCTGGTGCTCACATTGCTTGTTCAAGCTGTCCTGCCCGCCATGTCCGGTGTAAATAATCACATCTCCAGAATCCTCATCGTCCTCATAACCACCTGAAACAATAATGCTAGTAGCAATAGGCTCCCTATTCGAGCTCTGGCTAGCAGGAAGATAATCAATTCCAGCCTGAGGTTGTCCGTGCAATCCAACAACACACAGTTCCATTCTAAAAAAGAAAACATCCCCAATTTGAACACCAGGAATGGACCCCACAATCCGCTTGTCCCGATTGAGCCAAAGCCCACAATCCCTCATTGTAGCGGCAGCACGGAGATCTCCGCGCGCGCGCCGTCCTAGGCGTTCTCCCCGTCGCTTCTCCTCCTCCAAGACAGATAAAATCCGAAGGGAGTCATAGATCATTCGTGTCCGGCGGACCAAGTCACGAAAATACCTCTGGTCCTCGAGTCCGAGGTCTGTTACACGCACGAGCTCAGAAGACCGCTTCTGGTACTTCGGCCGCTGGGAAACCACGACAGATGAGAGGGCATTGTTATCACCTTCTTTAACAGGGACGATAGCGCGGGAATCGGGGTCCGAAACGACTGAAACGTCGCCATATTGATCCTGCAGGCGTTTGGCAAAAGCTGTGCGAAAGAGCTCGGAGATTCGGTTGTATTCGGAATAGAGATTATTGGAATTGTCGTCCTCGGAGGAGGTGGACTGGGAGAGGGGAGGGGTTAATTGGGAATTCGAGAAACAATTTGGGGTAGAACTGCTAAAGAAGAGATCCTGGGAGCTGCTGGTGGGGTCTTGCGGTTGTTGTGGTTGGTAAATTGGGGTTTCAACATCAAATGGTTCAAGTTTAGGTTCGACTTTTGGGACTAACAAAGCTGCGGCTGCCTCCGTCGTGGACCCATCGGTGGCTATGATGGTGGAGCTGGTGGATGCGGCGGCGGCGGCGGCTAAGGATGAGGATGGAGATGGGGGGACAAGGTTGAGGTCTTGGAGCAAAGAACCCATATTTAGAGAGAAAGTGGGGGTCTAAAAGCATGGAAAGTGGGGTTTCGTTAGGGTTTTTTCATGGATTCAAGTGAGGGAGTTGAAAGCGCTTCAAGTTGAAGGAGTTGCTGCCATGGCAGTGGCAAGGAGGAAATGAGCAACGAAAAAATTAGACTTGGTTTAGACAGTACAGACAAAAATTGTCCTCGATGCGCTTGGGTTACAACTCAACGTTTTGCCGTACGTTTGCTCTCTCTTATTTCGTTTGAGTTCCGTGCACACGTGTATGGTGAGATCTGATTATAAGATAGGTACGGTGACCGACGTGTCATTATTAAAGGTGACAGACAAAACCCACAAAAACATGTGAGATGTAATTTATTGTTATATTTTAAATTTGTTTTTTAAAATTTATTAGTTTAAATTTTATAATTTTAAAATTATTAAAGATTTATATAATTATTAATTTAGAAACTCTTGATATATACACAAACTAATTCCAACACCAATATTAATCTAAAAAAAAAGCGACAAACAAACTATCAATTGCTCAGTTTGAAATTACGGTAATTTAATTTTTTAAAAAAATTAGTTTTAAAATATTTTTAGTACTAAAAATAAATTTTAAAAAATATATATTATTTTAATATAATTACATATAAAAAGATACCTTAAAAAATAATTTCTATCGTATTTCTGACAATCCATACTAAAATGCTTTTGAAAGATTCATCAACTAAACATACTTTTTTTTTTAATGGACCAATTTTTTTTTACAAGTTATGTATTTTTTATAAACAAGAAAAACCATAAAAATTGATGGTATAAAATTAAAATATAATAGGCAAGGAATATTTGTTTTTTTATTAGAACATGCTTTTAAAATTATTTTTCACATGAACTATTTTAATTTTAATATGATTATATTAAGATTAATTAAAAAAAATAAAAATATATTTTATTTTAATTAAAAAATATCATGTATCATATTACCAAATACATGTATACACTATTTTTGTTACATCTCGAATAAAAAGTTTCCCACTACTTATACTGAGATAATTTATATCTATATTGTCCAATAAAATATATTTAACCGTTTATTTTTAAATTACCCATGTCCATCTCCTATAATTCAAAATATTATTCACTCTTTTGTACTCTGAATTTCTTCTCAGAATATTTTATCTAAGAAAATATAAATATTAATTTATTAAAACAAATATATATTTTAATTAATTATTTAAAAATAAATTAAAAATCATACTACATAGTTATTTTAGAAGAGACATGTTGAGAGAAAAGTATCATGATACTCCCGACATTTGAGCACAGCAACATTTTGTCACCATTTTTTTATAAACAAATTTAGTCTGTAAAAAGGTTCGAAAATATTATAAAAATTCTATTATAATTGATTTCAAAAACTTTAAAGGTTGAAATTTATAAAAGTATCATGATTAATTATTTTTTTATTATTTATAAAAATTCCAGCAGTTTATTATAGTTGCTGTTGTTTTTTAAAATATTTTATATTAAAATAATATTTTTATTTTTAAAAATATATTTTTAAATATTAAAATATTAAAACGATATAAAAACATAAAAAAATATTTAATTTGAAGTAAAAAAATCAAATCTTTTAAAGATTTTTGAAATTTTGTTTATTTTTTTATTATTTTAAATCTGATGTTTTAATATAAAAATAAATTTTAAAATAAAAAATATTTTATTTTAATATATTTTTAAAAAAAAAACAATCTCGATATCAATACGCTAAAGTAGACCATCTCTCGAGTTATATTAAAAAAAAAAAGTTAATCGTACTGGCATGAGTGGAGCGTGGAGACAAGGGAGGTGCAAGTGGAGGTCTTGGCTCCCACAAACTCTCCAGCTTCTGTGCATGTTGGGGTTGTGGCCCCAAAAACAATATTTTTTATTTAGAAATTGCCAGTCTTGTACTCTTGCCAAGCTTTATTTTTTATTTTTAATCGTGGATATATATTTTAATTTACAGAATTAATTTTTTAAAATTTTAAAATTAATAATTATATAAGTTTTTAGTGACCCTGAATTTATGATACCCAAACTGATGACCTTTAAAGAGCAAACTCAATTCCTGACCAGTTAAGCTACACTCCTTAGAGTTTCTAAAAATTGTATTTTTAATTGTATTTTTTTTATAATTTTGTTATTATTTAGATTGAGATAAATACGTCACGTTATAGATAATATTTTATGTTAATTTATAATTATAAAACAAGATGTTGGATCATTAAATATGTATTTTTAGTATTGTGAAAGATGATGTTTGTATTTTATAAAAGTAAATTGAGAAATATATATATATATATAGAGAGAGAGAGAGAGAAACGTTTACTGTGACCAAATTTATAAATACTGAAAAATCGCACCTGGTAAATGTATTTCAGTAAATGAATACTTACATCTTGTAATTAAAAATGATTATACAGTGATGTGAAGTGGCTTAAGAGTGCTTGTGTTGTACAAAGTTCAAATTCTATGTACTCTTTATATCGTGTTTAAAAGTTTTATTTTATTTTATTTTATATCAATAACATGTTTCTAGATGTGACCGACAGGTAGGTAATCATTTTCAAAAACTAAATTATATAAAAAAAAATTGTTAACTCAAGATTTATATAAAAAAAATCTATTAATTGAAAATTTTCAGTCAATCATATATTTATATTTGAGTTAGAAAATAAAGTGATAAAATTAAAATTAGAAATATAATATATCTCTTATCTGTTTACTGGAAAGGATTTTATTTTTTTAAATGAATTCCAGAAAAGTGAATTATTTTCCGATGTTTGGTAGTGTAATGAAAAATAAGTTGGAAAATATTTTTCAGTATTTGGTTATGTCATGAAAAATAAGCTGTAAAATAACTTGTTAATATTTTATTTTTTTTTCAAGTTTATTAAAATAACGATGAACAAATCTTATAAATTAAAAAGTTGAACGAGAATGAAATTGAAAAACAAATATAATTTCATAAATTATCTCAAATAAAATAAATAATAATCAAAATAATAGAGATCAAATCTCAAAAATTAAAAATTAAAAGATGAAGAAATTAAAATAATAATAATTAACATTTCATAAATTATTTTAAATAAAATAAGTAACAATCAAAAGAATGAGAATCAAATTTGATAAATAAAAAATTTCAATTAAAAAATAATAAGGGAAAAGCAAAATAAAAATGAGGACTAAAGTTAATATAAAAATTAAATTCT
>Ga0307518_10003281_pt1 | contig 11681 bp, 12 predicted proteins | sample 25_EM_MG_FD_203889 | JGI IMG/M metagenome (GOLD analysis project Ga0307518, IMG submission 203889) | Populus trichocarpa ectomycorrhiza microbial communities from riparian zone in the Pacific Northwest, United States - 25_EM | ecosystem: Host-associated > Plants > Roots > Unclassified | place... | reverse complement strand
ATTGTATTTTCTGTATTTAGTACATATCTACAAGTAATACACCCTCTGGCAACCCTCTAATGGACCTTGCCAGGAGGCTCACTATAAGTGGATTGGGGCACTCTATCTACATCGGGAAATGAGTGAGGCCATCGCAGAGGGAAGGGGTCTCTGAGACCTATTCATTCGTGCAAAGAAACTAGGTCTCGAGACCGTGGGAACCTCAAAAAGTGGTGCCAAGGGTGCCCTGGCGAGGGACACAATGCAGCAGCGGGGTAAACAACAGACGGTCTTAAGGCAGGTGTGTTCATATTAACGTCGTCACCGGACCACACTGAACAACTTGCGTGGCCAATTCCAGAAAGACTATTATACGAAAACAATTCCATCTATGGGCGCATTTAGTACGCTACTAATACATTCAGTATTCAGTCTCCTATGGATTACCGCAGTGCATCTGAAGGTATCGCTTGTACCTACCGTGGATCATTTCAACTCACTGCGCTGCAGTTCTTCGCCAAATTCCAGGTCCCTTCTTTTTTATTAAAATGTGACATGTGAATCTTCGCGTCTTAATTTCCATCGTGTTCACGTCGGTCATGGTGCGTCCAGATGAACGCTTCTTCTGTGTCACTCAAATAAGATTGACCGCTGCTTCCTATTGGAGATCGCTCTGATCACCCTCTCCCCTCATCTCGTAATCGATGCTAGTGCTACTAGAACGAATCAACTAACCTCCCAAGGCTCTGAGTATCCAAGTATATCAATGTAAAATCAGGCTAGGAGTCAACAATGTGCAACCCTGCCATTTGTATGAAGTGTATCCAATGACTAACCTATTCTTGCACTCTAAACGGACATCACAGCTCCTGGTTCCCTCATTCATGTCATGAATTAACAGAAGCAAGTCCGTTTATTCACCCTCTATGAGACACTCTAGCAATTTGAACCAGATAGGTGTTAGATCCAGCTCAGGCCCAGTGCACCACTGACCGGCGACCTACTTGGTGACGCCCAGCCGCTTCATGATATCATGATTTCGTTCACAGCCAGTGCTACTCGCAATGTGAGCAGCCACACATGTCGTCTACAATCTGGTGCACGAGGCAAACTAAATGATTGTATCTACGGATACAGATTCTACATGGTGTACCTTTTCGTGCGCTTCGCCGGATAAGGTACTTGCCAGGGGGCAGTGGGGAGCCAATCGGGCCAGATTCGTGAAAAGGGAAGTCAGTAACTATGAGTTTGGAATATTTGGCACGCAAGATATCCACACTAGTACTACTACTTAGTTAGTACATAATAGCCACAACTCTGTTGCTCCTCTGTTGACATACATAAAGTAGCCTTCCTGTCATACATTTTCACACCAGCCACGGTTCAACCTCGACATGACTCCTCCGAACCCTGTTCTTGACCAATTGACTGGCCCAGAAACTACAGGAAATGGGGCTCCCGCTACCACCGGCCCTCAGGGCCACACTACTCCTATTAGGAAGAGCAGCCAGCTCGAGAGGCAGTTCTCGACTTTGACCCGCTATCGTGACCCTACACTGAATGCTATTGGTGAGCAAATGGCTGATTGCATAGTGGGTCCAATGCCTGTCACCGATTTCCTGGATACATTCCTTCCCACTTCACATATCCCCTGCTACCAATCAACAGCCGATGGCTTCCAAGAGGGAGCCTTCCGCATGTGCATTCATGCCAAAGATGAGTTGGGCATGTATGAACCATTTGTGAGTAGTCCTTCTGGCTAACCTCTACTACATCGTCTGATTCTGTTGTGTCGCTTAAGATCAAGGCTATAGAGCCTTTTGCCCAACAGCTCCACTTCATAGACTTGCATGCAGAAGGAGACCCGGATAACGGATATACATTCACAATCAAACCCGACGTCACCATCTATCCCGGCACTGTCACACCTCGACCTACAGGTTGTAACTCAAACCTAATCGAAATGCACGTCGAGTTCAAGCACTATACTTGGGCTAATCCATTTTTTTCACCCAAAAACCCTGACCAGGAGGCCCAGCAGAACAAACCCTTTGTCGGATCCACCCAGAGCAAAATAGACACGTTAGGACAAATTGGAGCGTATGCTGCGGCACAGCTCGGTTCACAGTTTCGTACGCATTGCTTCTCTGTATTCATTATGTATGACTTCGCGTGCATAATCTGATGGGATAGGGAAGGTGCTATCGTCACGAAACCCATCTTCTACGACACTGACCCGGCACTCGTGGAGTTCTTCTCTCAATTCTCGCAAGCGCCACCTGCCCTGTGTGGTGTTGACACCACCGTGTCTCGCTCCTGTGGACGAAGCTGCCCTTGCAAGGGGCAAACTGAAGTTGTCTTCAGACATCGCCATGTTAAAGACTAGTATCCCAGGAGGCGGAGGAAGCCCAACGACAATTATTTTTCCCCGCTGTGATGCCTCGCCTACCACTCCTGCTTGTCGTGGGACTCGCACATCCTCTGCATATGACCTTGTAGGGGACCGCGTCGTTTTTTTTAAAGACTCGTGGCACATCGAGGCCGATGACATCCTCCCAGAAGGTCAGATTTATGCAGAACTCAATGCTCAAAATGTCGATTCTCCATGGCTGACTGGGCTTGTCGACGACGACGACCAGTAATCACTACTCATATCCATTCCCAGCATCTCCTGAACATTGTAGGAAAAAGCCTGACTAACTTCTCTTGCACTCGTGAGCTGGTGCAAGCAGTGCATGATGCAGTCGTCGGTGAGTCAATCCATGGATAATATAACCAAAATGGATGACACGGTGCTGCCAATTTAGCTCATAAAGGCGCGCATAAAGCGGGGTTCCTTCATCAAGACCTTAGTCCCAGTAACATCATAATTTTCGAAGGCCGTGGTCTCCTGATTGACTGGGATATGGCGAAGCCCATCCAAGTAGTCACCCCTCGCCGGGTTATGCGCACAGTACGTGATACTTTCTTTCCATGTCTGCTGCTGACAATCTCTGGCAGGGTACCTGGCAATTCATGTCTGCACGCCTCGTCGAGAACAAGGGCGCAACGCATACATTTCAGGACGATCTGGAGTCTTCATTTTGGGTCTTACTATGGACAGTCCTCATGTATTGTCAATCGTCGCTATCCATCGAGGCGCGCAGCGAGTTCATTCGGCGAACTTTTGAGTTAGGAGGGCAAGAGAAACGCAGTGTACTTCTGTCACAGATCATATTCAAAGGGGCTTCTGACTCCCTGCCGCATACCCCAACATTACACAACATTAATGTCACTATGTCCGATGACACTTCCGCTACTTTATCTGATGGCCTAATATCTCCCAGCCTTCCATCAAATGACCCTGACCTTGATGATCCCAGTGCCGACTGCACCAGCAACAAGGAGCCCATCCTCTTCCCTAATCAGCCATTGCTCCATCAGCTGCTGAAGGACTTGGCAGATCTGTTTCGGGCACTCTACTGGGAACCTTTGCCAACAGACATGTGGGTCATACACTATGCTGCTGGTCTCAAAAAGGGTGACCCTATGCGAGACCAAATGGAAAACCTCTCAGCATTCCATCACCAGCAATCCAAGCGCAGACTCCGAGACCACCAGTACATGATTGACCGCTTATCGTACTACTTGACATTCGAGACTTGGTCCACGGATGACAAGGCTGTACCCCAAGAACTCATGGAAATGAGGTATGATGTCATGGGAGGGTCAGATAACGTGGTTGTTTTGCAATCTAAGCATATATGTCAACTAGCGGAAAAGGCCGAAAGGGAATGTAAGAGGGCAAGGCTTGCCGATAGTTAGTGTAGTGCAGCTATCATAATGCCAGGACATAGTGCCTCTTGAACGTACTGAAAGGAGGGTGGAAAAAAACTCACCTATTGACTGATGTTGATAACGCCCGAGGCTCAATGTCCTCCCCTTGATTCTGTGTTGTCATCACTTGGTCTACTCTTTGGAAGGCAGGGTATGCACCTATTAGCCAGTGGAAAAGAGGGTGAAAGAAAACTCACCAAACATTGACCGATTCAAGCTGCCAATAGCTACCAGACATTGAGATTGATCCATAGTTACTGGATCGAATCGGTGAGAGAGCAAATGCTTCAAGATTGGCGATTGTGGGAACTCATCTATCCCGCAAGGGTCACCATCAGATCCACAAGCCATCCGTACGAGGCATGTAGACGTAGGCGTTGATGCGGTGAGAGTTTATCTATGCTGTGAAGGTCACCCACGAACCATCACCCACCACACCAACTCCAAAGCCCTAGTTACCCGTGGTTAATTAATGTTACTTTGACTCCTCATTTCAAGGTAAGGATCACAACCGCTCACCTTACTACTGCACTCACTCCTGCCATTCTTTTGTTTTATTTCGCCTCCCAGGCAATCGAGATTGATCCACATCAGGGGAATGGGGGGTTTGTGTCGTGGAACACGCCGATTGCCGCCGCCTGGGATACTTCCTGTTTCACGATACGTGAGGATCCAGCTCGATGATGGCCATGTCAACCGGCTTCAGGGAGATGGTATAGTTGGCTTGCCAGAGCTGCGGGGGGAGGGGTGGGTTGACCTCGAAATGAAGGAAGAGTACCTGCTGGGAATTGATGAGGTTTAGGGTGATGGTATAGTGACACTTACTAGTAGCACGATCGGTCACGTTGATCTTGAACTGGGGAAGGTCTCTGAGTGCCGTCAGTTGTGCATTGAATGAAGTTGACTCACCGCCTGAGCCAGTGCGACCGAGTCAATGAAGCTAAGAGAGTCAGCACATGCGTCAAGATCAGTAATTACGAAGTGAAATCTTACCTATACCACCATCGAGGACATCCACCAGACTCACGAGTCATCCACACCTAGTAGGTCTGTGGACATAGGCATCAATGCGGTAGAAGCTGCCAAGTTAGAAGAGGCTTGAAGGCGAGGACACTCACCAGATAACCATAGTTCAGAGGTTCGTGGCGCTAGTAGTATGGATGACGGTGTACCTCTGAATAGTAGGACTCTAGTATAGGAAGATAGTCGTTCTGCCAAACAGTAAATGAAATACTTGGTGCGATACGGCTGACTAATACAGTGATCACGTGAGATACTGGGCCTGCTGTCTGTCGCCTGTTACGAGCGAGCAGGCGTCGTCCCTCCTCCCGTTCAGCTCCTGATCAGCTCACTGACATTTGTTGGGAGAAGTACGCTGCCTGTTTCAGCACCAAGCAGGCGGCATCGACCATCATCCGATCAGGTCATTGACTTTTATTGGTAGACGGATGTTGTCCATTTCACGAATAGGTGACTAGCGGGCAGGCGGCGTCATCCCTCCTCCTAATCGGCTCCTGTTCAGCTCACTGACATTTTTTGGCAGACGTGCGTTTCCCGTTTTAGGGCCAAGCAGGTGGCATTGTCCATCTGATTGTCATTTGTTGGTAGATGGATGTCGACCATTTCACGAGTAGGTTGTATTGTCCCTCCTCCAATTTACTTGTTGAATACATCCCATCATTGTAGTATGAGTGTTGTACTCACTGCCTCAACATGATGCGAATACTGGGCTACACGCTGATGATGGTGGCGTCATCCCACAGGAATGTGCAAGGTGATACTTCAAGTCGACAGCGGATCCCATCAGCACACAGATGTGGGTTGAGACTGACGGAAACAGCCGTGAGGGTGCGTTGTTACATCATTCTACGGCTATATCTCTGTTTGATGTGGCCTCTGGATCGCAAGTACTGGGCTACTCACCGATGATAGCGGCGTCATCCCACAGGAATGTGCAAGGTGATGCTTCAAGTCGACAGTGGATCCAAAACAGCTGTGAGGGTGCGTTGTTACATTCTACCACTATATCTCTGTTTAATGTGGCCTCTGGATCGCAAGTACTGGGCTACTCGCTGATGATAGTGGCGTCATCCCACAGGAATGTGTGAGGTGATACTTCAAGTCGACAGTGGATCCTGACACGAGGGACATGGAGAACATGCTCGGGTGTGGGTTGAGACTGACGGAAACAGCCGTGAGGGTACGTTGTTACATTCTACTACTATATCTCTGTCCAACGTGGTCTCTGGATCCTTCCATTGATTGTCAGATCGGGCTTCTGTAATGATGCCCATAAAATTGTCGACAAAGATCCTTCATTTTGACTTACAGGGAGATACCACTTCTGGGCGGAATGATTGGGTTCACGAATCATCATTAACATCGAATATATCATTTGATTGTTGATTCTCGACTACTCCGTTCAAAGTGCGCCCTTCTTTGCATGCCAAATATTGATTTAACTGAGTTGTTCTATGATTATCTCCCATCCTGAAGTCAGAAAGAGGTGCTTGAATCATCTTTGTTCCCTGTCTCAAAAATTTTAACCTACCTTTCAGACAATCTTGCTACGCTGCTTGACATGCCCGACTTGGACTCTGATTTTGTCGAAGTGCAGGTGGGTGGTGGGTGCCGTGCAGGTGCATCCCCACCTCCAGTCCTGACTCCCACTCACCTTCGAACCGCCATCAAAGCAACCAACCAAGATAGTGGACTCATTTCCAAGGCGCGACTTCATCGCACTGAGCAAACCAATCAGTCCACATCTGGCACATCTCTTGATGACAACCCATCCCCCCCATCACCCAAAATTCGATGCATGTCAGAATTGTTTCAAAGCACGGAAGGTGTTATGTCGGTAAACCGTTTTTTGACGCCTCCAAGATATAGTCCTGCAGCCAGCGGTATATATAATTTTCCCTATTGGCTATTGCTCTTTTGCTGATCGCGTGCACTCATTCAGGCTCTCTGGGTTCACCAACACTGAAGGGGAAGACCCTTGATCATGAACAGAGATTTGAGTGTGGTGATGATGCACGGACTCCCCTTGATATTGGGATGATCGAGATGTCCCCTAGCGATTTGACACTCGGTAGGTCTCAAGCTCGGTGAATTTATGAGGCAGGTTGATTTCCTGTATTACAGACACCTCATGTGGCATTGTCCAAGTGCCGCTGGAGGCCCCATTGCCTACTTGTAGTGACGCTCCGACCATTCAAATGGCTAGTATAGCCTCGGGCAGTGACCAAGTGCCACCAGAGGATCTATTTGCTGATGGCAATGTTCCTGCATGCCAAACCACTGGTATCGCTGGTAAATTGTCTAATTTGCGCTCAAATCTTCTCTACAGACGAAGTCGCATACTGACACTTTGAACCATGTCTCTTCACTAGCATTTCGAGTGCCACCAGAGGATCTATTTGCTGATGGCAATGTTCCTGCATGCCAAACCACTGGTATCACTGGTAGGTTGTCCAATTTGCGCTCAAATCTCTACAGGCGAAGTCGCATACTGACACTTCGAACCATGTCCCTTCACTAGCGTTTCGAGTGCCACCAGAGGATCTATTTGCCGATGGCAATGTTCCTACTTGCAAAACCACTGGTATAGCTGGTAGGTGGTCTGATTTGTGCCCAAATCTCTTCTACAGACAAAGTCGCATACTGACACAACGAATCATGTCTATTCACTAGCGTCATCATCTCAAGATGGCGACAATATCGATGCTGACGAGATGTTCGATGACAGTACCTTCGCGGTAGGAAGACCCTCGGAGGCCATTCTAGACGTGATACAAGAGGGTCTGGACCATATTAATGCATACCTTATGGACCTTGCGAGACGCTCAGGACAGCCGCCTCAGCAGATCATTGATCGCTTCGTCAAGCAACATGCCCGATCTATCCCAACAAACGACTGGAACAGTTACTCTAAGTATTTTACCCAGTACACAGAACAAGAACTAGCACGTCTCCGGCAAACTGGAGAATTCGCTGGCTCCGTCGATAGCACACCATGTAAGCGCACATTGAATCGATCGTCATATTCTAATTAAATCACAGCGGTCTTGGTCCGCAAAAAGTGCTACGAGCTATTCAAGAAGCGATACCCTGATACGTGGCAAGAGATACTCACCAAATTCGAGGAAAGCGCACAGTATATTGAAATGGGGAAGACTGTTGCCCAGCGGCAACAGTTATTCAATAAAACTGTTAAGCGATACACCCAGTTGGTAAGCATCTATACAACAGCGCTACGGACACTTCTAATTATCGTTTAGTTTGCAGCTCTGTCAAAAGCGCACGGTTTCGAAGCAGCCTTTCTAATGGCAAGCAGTATTGTGAATCAAGACGCCTCCCTAGGATATGTGTACACTACACCCGGTGCAGAGGATGTAGGTTCACATTTATTTATCCCTTTTAATTGACTCAACTATTTTGCTGCAGTTTTTCATGGAGCGCTGTCGTACTGACAATGATGCAATCATAGGCCACTTCAAGGCCCACATATAGTAAGTATCACATATGTTCAGCTCTACTTCTCATTCTCACATTTCGTTGGTGTCATCAGTAATCAGTCATCTCTAGCATGTGTAACAGAGGTTTTGCACATATCAGACAGCAAAGGGAAAGAAAAAGGGAAAGAAATTGAAAGGGGACATAATGTTGTCGACCTAACGTCTGATCACGATGACCCAGTGCCGGACAATGGAAGTGATGAACGTGAGGATCACAATTTAGTGAAGAAGCTCCTCAGCTCAATGCTTGGTTGGTTGTATTACTTTATACAAATGACATGACTCTGATGAAGTTTTAGAAAGCCATGGTCAGACATGGGCCTCTGGGAAATTGTTTCCCTGGAAGCAACTTCCACAGAAACTTGGCCAGCATGCACTCATCTGTGTAAATTGGCTGAATGCAGTATTGTTCCCTGGACAAGAATGCTTGTCACGTACCAAGCCTAAAGGAATCTCGGACCTAACTATACCGGAATGCATGCAGGTCATTGCAGCGCTACGGGATAGTGGACCTCATAAGCTGCATTTCAAGTTTGAACCAAACAGCAAATGTGAGGGAATGACATCATGTTACTGGTGACTAATGCTAATCTACAACTAGCGGACCTCCTCGCCTCCAAAAAACCTGTCATCCTTGGTGCACCGCCATTACACGATTCGGAGTCGCTGAAGGCGAAAAGAGTCTTTTACAATGGCAAGGTTGACTATGAAGGCCCAGCACGCCTTGTTAATCGAGCCATGACACGAATTAAGAGGCAGATAGGAGGTGGGAAGGCTACTAACCAGATGAAAGCCCAGGATAGTGATGACGATGAACTTTCAAGCCTGTCCCCATCACCTGCCCTGGTGACATTACGCTCCAAATCGCAGAAGGCAATGACAGACTCTGTGGTTAATATAGTTGAAGGGAGGGACTCGTTGCTGCCAAAAAAGGTGCCGAAATCTATGCACAGCCGCAAGAGAGTAGAGGTGGTTCTTACTACGGCTGCCAGGAATACGAGAAAGAGGGCTCCTAGTGTTATCGTGGTCGGGGACTCTTCCGGAGCTGAAGAAACGAACGTCAGCGGCAGCAAGGTCTTGGGTGACTCTGCTGAGCATTTCGCTTCTGATGAGCAGGATCCGCCCATCTGCAAACACAAAGAAAAGTCCCTACAGTCCTCAAGTGCTACGAATACCACACAACCCGACTCCTCCGAATTTGCTTCTGAGGATGAGAAGGATCCGTCTGTCCGCAAACGCAAAGCAAAGTCACAACAGTCCTCGCGTGCTACGAAACGAGTGGCGTCCTCGCTAGATACAAATACCACGCAACCCTCTAATCTCAAGGCAATGAAGCCATCATTACATGCAAGATCAGTAAAGAAGAAATTTAAACTTCGGATCATCTCGCCGCCCAACTCTGAGTCATCTGATGAAGGGTTTGAAACCCGCCCTCCCAAGGGTCGTGGATACCGATCAACTCCAGTGCCTGTTCAAGAAGTCAGACCCGACACACAGTTGACCGTGCAATCGTCCAGGGTGCCCTTCGAACATCCATTACTAACCGAAGAGCTCGGTGTCGAGCAATGTAAGTTGTCTTTTACATGTGGTACATACTCGATAAACTAATGTATGATCCTCAGCAAGGCAACGGCTCCAGGAAGATGAACAAACGAGCACGCCTGCCCCAGTACTACAACGCGCTCTTTCATTTCAATCCCAGGATGGTCGGCCAACCAGTATCCCTTACCATGAACCTCGCTACGAGGCTCGTAAGTAGTTACTACTTGGATATCATATGTAAATACTCAACAATGTCGACTAGCGAGCGTGCCTACTCCTGCCCACGAGCCTGCTGGAAATCAAGTACTAGGCGCACGAGATCAAGTGCCCTGCCGACACGAACGTAAGTTATCCCGAGTCTTCGCATGTACAATCCCATACCCCACCCTTAGCAATGCAATCGCCACATGCCTTTTCATCTCAATCCCAGGAGGCTGAACCGAACAGCATGCCCTGCCTGGAACTTCCCCATGAGGCTCGTAAGTGATTGTCACTTGTATATCATATGTAAATACTCAACAAAGTCATCTAGCGAGCATGCCAAATTCTGTCCTCGAGCCTGTGCCAGGGGCACAATCCCGAGAACCCTGTCACCATGAAGGTAATTGATGTCACAAGACTTGATATATATTCAGTCTGATGGCTTATCCTTAGAAATGCGAGCCCAACACACTCTATCATCACAACCCCAGGAAGCCCAACCGCCCAGCGTGCCTTGCTGCCAACCTCGCAAGGAATGTAAGTCACTACTACTTATATATCATTACCGACCTCACATAATGCACCTGCATTGTCCCATACAACACGGACAGACGAAGCTGACAATTGGCCGTTCTACATGGCCAGCTGGGATGGGGCCCAGCTATGGCGCATCCCCATGCCATACGAGTGGGCTAATGTAAGCAGTTTCACCATGCAATATTGGTGGCTCATGGAGAGGTTGTCACCAAGCAACATCAGTGGGCTGACACACTGGTATGCTAGATCAGAATGGACTGCAGCAAAAGGGCCTTATGCAGCCGGCATTGAGGCCGAATGATTGCAGCAGGGCAGCCACCATAGCAATGTGGCCAGAGGTGAATGCCACAGGGTTGCTGCAGTGTTGAGGCCAAATGATTGCAGCAGGGCAGCCGCCATAGCAATGCGGCCAGAGGTGAATGCCACAGGGTTGCTGCAGTGTTGAGGCCGAATGATTGCAGCAGGGCAGCCGCTGGCCAGAGGTAAATGCCACAGGGTTGCTGTGGTGTTGAGGCCAAATGATTGCAGCAGGGCAGCTGCCGGCCAGAGGTAAATGCCACAGGGTTGCCGTGGCATTGAGGCCGAATGATTGCAGCAGGGCAGCCGCCGGCCAGAGGTAAATGCCACAGGGTTGCCGTGGCATTGAGGCCAAATGATTGCAGCAGGGCAGCCGCCGGCCAGAGGTAAATGCCACAGGGTTGCCGTGGCATTGAGGCCAAATGATTGCAGCAGGGCAGCCGCCGGCCAGAGGTAAATGCCACAGGGTTGCCACGGCATTGAGGCCGAATGATTGCAGCAGGGCAGCCGCCGGCCAGAGGTAAATGCCACAGGGTTGCCACGGCATTGAGGCTGAATGATTGCAGCAGGGCACTGCCGTAGCAATGTGGCCAGAGGTGAATGCCACAGGGTTGCTGCAGCATTGAGGCCGAATGATTGTAGCAGGGCAGCCGCCATGGCATTGCGGCAAAGGACTAGGGTAGTAGTCACAGCAATGTGGCCAAAGAACCATACACTAAATTGGTGTCTCGCAATGTGTCAAGCCCACTATGATGGTGTCCCATTATTACATGACAGCCCCAGGAACATGAT
>Ga0307518_10003280_pt1 | contig 11682 bp, 4 predicted proteins | sample 25_EM_MG_FD_203889 | JGI IMG/M metagenome (GOLD analysis project Ga0307518, IMG submission 203889) | Populus trichocarpa ectomycorrhiza microbial communities from riparian zone in the Pacific Northwest, United States - 25_EM | ecosystem: Host-associated > Plants > Roots > Unclassified | place... | reverse complement strand
CAAATCAAAATAAAAATTTTACATTTTAATTTATTATTTTGATATCATTAAAGTTAAAAATCTGCTTTATTTAGCTCCACTCTTTAAAAGAATAAAAATTCAATAACCAAAATTGAAGTTTTTGATAGTTAAAATATAGTTGTGCAAAGCTTTGTTTTTTTTTTATAATTTTTTCTCACATTATAAGGAATTAGTATGTAAAAACATAAAGTTTTATAACTAAATATAAACTTTACAAAAAAATAGGGACCGAAGTGTAGATAGATGTGTTCCATAAATTGCGCCAAAAAAAAAAATAACCCATCTTTTTTTTTGGTATAAATTTATTCTTAGAATTATTCTTCACTTAACCCTATAATTATATTTTGCGAAAATAATATTTTCATAATAAAACGTATGCGAGAGCATGCACAGCTAAGCAAATCCTAACATTACACAACTTGAAACGACAAAAATAAAAATACATAAAGTTGAACTATCGAAGCACAGTGTATGCACCGCACCGGAGGAGAGAAATCTCTCCTTTTAACAGCCTGTCATTTTCAGGGTTATTTACTAGGGTGATTGGCGGTTGTTTTTTAAATAATTTTTTGTGCTAAAATACATGTCAATGATGTTTTTTTATTTTTAAAAAATTATTTTTAATATCAGCACATCAAAACAATCCAAAACATACAAACTATATTAAATTTTAATAAAAAAAAATTTAAATTTTTTTAAGAATTCGGTTTGCACTGCATTTCCAAACATATTAAAATGGACACTTCCAGATAGTTAGTACGAAACTACTAGTAGACTCCCTCTTTAATTGTTAATAGTTATTAAAACAGTTTAATATTTATTTGTACAAGTTTTTCCTCCCTCTTTTGCCCCTCTAAAATGACCTCTGTAAAAGAAGTTATATTTCTTTTAAACTAAAGCTTATAATATCAACTTTTGATTGGTTTTAGTCATATTTATTGAATGTAGATTGGTTTAGCGGGTTGATTCAGTGATTGGATTGATTTGGATAAGATTAAAGACCTGTAAAAATAAAAAATTAGTAAAACCTGGTCTACTTGCTGGGTCGATCCGTAACACGGAAGACCCAGCAAAATTCGGTAGAAATTTTTTTTTTCAAATGTTTTTTTGCTCCTAACTAGAGACCTTTTATTATATATTTTTTAACTGGTTATTAACCCTTTTCAAAGTTCATTATATAAATATTAGAAGAATATTTAATTTTTTTAATATGGAATTTGAAGACTTTTAGTATATATATTTTATGTTCACAAGAAAAAAAATTATATTTTTTCAATGCGAGATAAAAAATATTTTTGGTTTAAATACTTAAACTTAAAATGATAATACAGTATCTTTTCAATGTGAGATGAAAAATATTTTGAAATAATATTTTAAACTTTATTATTTATAACATGTATAGTCTATATCTAAATGAATTATTTCTTAATTTATTTCATATGAAATATTAAAACTTTAAATTTTTTATTTTATTTTTCCGGGTTAACCTGGGTCAACCCGTATAAACTAGGATCCGGCTCCTTGGCTGGGTCAACTACCGGGTCGGGTTTAATAACTATGGTTTTAGTGTTAAAAAAATACTATAAGAAATTTTGATCTTTTTTTTAAAAAAATATATCTTTTATTTTTCTCTTCATATAAAAAACATGGCATAAGGGGTCATCTTATTTATATAATTTTTCACACATGGCAAATTGTGATTAGCCAATAAATGGATTCTCTTGTCACGTTCTATATTTATATGCCAATTTCTTGGCCTTCATCGTAGATTTTCTAGCGAACTTCATATATACCAACATATATAGAAAATAATATTTTATGTGTATAAAAACATCAGTTTAATATTTAAGAATAACATAAAAAAATATATAGACAATTAACAAAAATAAAATGAAGTCAAACATTAAATGGGTTACCTAGACCCAAACAATTTATATGATTCCTATGTTGTGTTTCCCCACAATGCTATGGTAATAGGATCCGTAATCATTAACTCAGTGCTAATATACTAAATGAGCACTACATGTTCCTTCACTTTCTCTCTTATAGTGATATATTTTATGTCGATAAACTTGTTTTGGCTTCCACTCTTATTATTTTTAGAGAAGAAAATTACAGCTGAATTATCACAATATATCTTTACTGGTCTTGATATGGAATTAACAACTTGAAGGCCAAAAGTAAAATTCCTTAACTAGATCACCGATGTCATAGCATACAATAAATTCTACTTTCATAGTAGATGAAGCAACAATAGTTTGTTTAATACTTCTTCAAGATACAACTTCTCAAGCGAGAGGAAAAATGTATCATAAAGTAGATTTTCTTGTATCTACACAACTAAAAAAATCCTAGTCTAAATAACCAATCACCTCAAGGTGATTAATATAAGTCAACTTATAATTCTTGGTTTCTTATAGGTACTTAATAACTTTCTTAGCAACTTTTTAATGGTCAATTTTTGGGTTACTTTGGAAACTTCCCAACACTCCTACTATAAATTCCAAGTCAAGTCTTATATAGACTTGTGCATACATTAAACTACAAATGCATATAAAATGGAATGTTACTCATATGCTCATTTTCCAATGCATCTTGTGTTTATTGAATATGATTGAATTTATCCCATTTGACAATGGGTATTATTGAAGATGCACACTTTGACATCTCAAATCTTTCTAAAACCTTTTCAATATAGGCATTTTAAGACATTTTTAATGTTCTTTGAGACCCGTCTCTGTAAATCTCTTTGGTAATGACATAAGAGACTTCACTAAAATCTTTTATATCAAAGTTTTAAGAAAGAAATTGTTTTATCTCATGTAGCAAATCTAAATTACTACTTGCAAATAGAATATCATCTATATATATAGCAATTCCTCCCACTAACCTTAAGGTAATGTTCTTATTAAAACTGTATGAGACTATAATATTATGAAATTTAATATACCATTATCGGTAGGCCTGCTTTAGTTCATATATAGATTTCTTTATCTTACAAAACAAATGGCTATTTGTGTCATCACAAAAATCTTCAGGTTTATTCATATGTACTTTTTCACTACAATTTCCATTTTGAAATGATGTTTTCACATCCATCCAATGTAGTTCTAAATGAAAATAAGCTATTAATACTATTTTTATTCTAAATAAATCTTTTTTAGAAGCTAGAGAGAAAATTTCTTTGTAATATATACTTTTCTTTTGAATATAACTCTTAGTTATAAGTCTAACTTTATATCACTCAATAAGAAACACCTTTTTTTTTTTCTGTTTTATAAACTCATATACAACCAATAACTCCAGATCCTTACGGTAATTTGATAAGATTCCAAACTTGATTTTTAGACCTAGAAACTCACGCGTTTACTAAATTCTTACCTTACAAAAAATTCAAAGATTATATCACCATCAAGAGTTGTTATCCTGGGTTAGAATAAGACAACTTAAACAAAAAAGAATGAAAGGGATTTAATACTAAGAAATGGACAAAAACTCACATGGAGTAGTTATTTCTGTTGCTGCGGTTTTTCAGGTTTCTTCCAAATACTGGCTGTTGTGACTATTAGGAGAAGTTGTTGGCGCCACCACTAATCTTTAACACCACTTCCAGTTACGCTGCATCACCAGAGCTTCTCAAACTCAAATAACAAAACCCATGAACTCGAGCACCCCAAGGTTGTTGCTGCGAGCACAATGCCTACTGTTTCTGTCCACAATGAGGACAACACTTCCTGCAGCTACGAAGTGAATTAATTGTTATTGTTGTTAACACTACTAAAAAGAAGGGTGATTAGCATCGGATTTTAGCATCAAAATAATTTAGATGCAATTTTAGCAACAGATTATATATATATATATATAAAAAAAAAATTTAATATTAGCAACGAAAAATCAGATACTAAAAAATAAATTAATATATTAAAAATCAGTAACGGATTTTCCGTTGCTAATATGGTTGCTGTTAAAAAAAGATTAAATTTTGACTTTTATAAAAAAACAATAAACAATAATGACCCTTTCTATACTTCTCCAGAAAACAAAAGGAACCCCACAATTGCAAAATTTCTTCATTCTCCAGAAGAACCCAATATTATCCATTTCTATACTTCTCCACAAAAACCTAATTAACCCATATCTCCCTTTTTATTCCTTCTCCATAAACCAAACCCATATCTCCCTTTCTATTCTTTCTCCAGAAACCAAACCCATATGTCCCTTTCAATTCTACCTATCTTTGTCATGCGTCATTTTCCACAAACATATTTTGTTATTTTCTTAACTTCTTCTCCAGTTAATTTATGCTTCCAAACTTCTTCTGTACAAGTAGTTGAGAGATAGTGGGGGAGAGAGAGAGAGAGAGAGAGAGAGAGAGAGAGAGAGAGAGATTGGGGATGTTTTTGGCTTTGATTTGGGATTGTAATAGAAATCAACGAGAGATAAGGACAAAGTTTTCTTGGGTATCGAGCAAAGCTTTCTCTGGGGGTCTTGGTTGGCCCGACTCTTTTCAACCAACCTGGCGTCACCCCGCTTTGCAATATGAACGGACACAAAGAAAGAACGCAGGCAACGAAAATGCAAAAGAGGGCAGATTGTGGGAATGTGGGTTTGATTTTGGGTTAATAAAAATATTAATATTTTAACTTTTTTTATATTAGATTTAAATTTGACGGAATCAATTTCAAATTTTTGAAATTGAAATTGAATTGGATAAGAATTTTTAATCAGCAACGGAATATCCGTTGCTGATTTACACATTCAGCAACCGATAATTGGTTACTAAACAAATCAGCAACTGATAATCCGTTGCTAAAAAATTAGCATCTATTATTTGCATCTGAAATTATTTGTTGCTAATTCCGTTACTGAATTTTATGAGCAACAGATTTTAATATTATCTGCAATGGACTAGTTAGTTGCTAATAGGCTCATTTTTTAGTAGTGTAAGGTCGTTGTCCAGGCCAACATCGTTTTATACTGCCACCAACGGTTCACAATGGAATGGTCCTCCTAGTCCCTTGGCTTTCAATGCTTTCAGACCTTTACTTTACTTTTCCTTTCTTTTCATTATTTGTTGTTGCTTTAGGTGGTAGAAAGGATGGGCCTTTAAAGCACTAGGGAGGCTGAGGATCCATAAATAAAGTTAAGGTCATTGGTGTTTTCAAAGGTGATGGCTGTTAGGATGTAAAGGTGGTTGTCGGTACTGTTGGTGTTGCTTCTCTACTGCCGTGGGGAAGGAGAGAGCTATTATAGTGTGGTTGGCTGTCAAGGCTGGAGCTTGCAGACTGTGGTGGTGATGTCGTGAGTTGTGATGGTAGCTATTTGACAGTGAAAGAAAGCTGATGAATCAGCCATAGATGGTTGAGGGCTGTTCTGGCTGAGGAGATTATGAGGGGAATGAGATGAATTTGTTTTTATTTTGACAGTGGCAATGTGGAAAGTAGGGATACCTGCTAGAGAGAGAGAATGTGGGTTTCAAGTGCTAGTTTAGATGTTTAGGGTATATGAGAAGTTCAAAAGAATATAAAAGGCAAATGTTTGAATAACATTAATTTTTGGTGCTCAGAAGGGATCATTGCTATTAAATGATTTTGTTTTTTTGCTTTTTTTTTCTTTCTTTTTTGGCTGCTGAGGTCAATGTTTTATGGCATTTTCATAGAAGAAATGGTGAGGTTTCAGGGTTTATGAGAATCTTGATTCTTGATGTTCAAGAAAAACATCTACAGAAGAAAGCTTGTCTTGTTGTTTTGTAACTGTTAAGGAGAAAACACCAACAGTCTCAGATTTTGAATTATTAGGGATGAGTTTTTGTTGTGTAATGAGAGAAACTTGGGGGAAAAGAAAAAAATATCTAAACCACATCATGTCCATTAATTTGGCATATTAATACAAAGATAAAGGTGCATAAGAGTCTAGAAGAGTGCAACTCAGGCATATTCTTTATAAGTTGTGATTGAGACGGGTCATTGTAGTATTTTTTTTTTTTGGATATTTGTAGATAAAATAATTGGTTCTCAATAGTTGGATCTTGTTAAGGGGAATTATTAGTGTGTTTTGAGATAATTATAGTGTATTTTGGTGAGAGAATGATGGACAAAATCATGTTGAAATAAGGTAAATCGAGCAGTTTTTTTTTTGGTTAAAATGAAAAAGAAAATAAATAGTAATTGAACGCGTTGTTTATGATTTCTCTTTTAAAAATGAATCACTTGTCATCTATAGTATCTTTTTTAATTCAGTCCTTAATCTTTTAAGTTTTGCAATTAAGCTCTCAATTGAACCCAATCAGGCTTTTCAAAGTTTAATTGGGTCCCTATTATTCTAATTATTGTAAATTAATAGGTCTCCACACTTAATTTCCTTTCAATTAAGTTGTTAATTAAGTCATTTAAACTCATTAAAAGTTTAATTAAGTCCTTGAACTTAATTAATTCTTCTAATTTTGGCCAAATTAACTTTCAGACTTAATTTTGCTTCAATTAAGTCCTTAATTAAGTCAATTAAATCCATTACAAGTTTAATTAAGCCCTTGAACTTAATTAATTCTTTTGGTTTTGGTCAAATTGACTTTCAAACTTAATTATGCTTCAATTAAATCCTAATTAAGTCATTTAAACCCCTTAAATGTTTAATTAAGTCCTTGAACTTAATTAATTCTTCTAATTTTATGATTTAAATTAATTGGTGTGCTATTGCAAGCAACCAAAAATAAAACCTAGACTTTTAAGAATATATGCAGTAATGCGAGTAAGGATTGTTCTCACGGAGAGTATCTAGCCTAATTTTTATGCTATGTAAACAAAGAAGGTTTGAGTATAATGAAAATAATTTTAAGAAAAACAACTAAGAAAAAAACTCAAATTAAAGTATTGAAACTAATCAAAAGAACAAACATTGGTCAAAGTCAACATCCACTATCGGTACTTTTACAATCGATCATCGAAGCAAGTATATATCAATTCTCACTTTGAGTATTCATTATTGGAACTATTTTCCTATCTCTCCTTGGTCACAAGTAATTAGAAAACAAACAATTTAACTAATCATAACTACTAAACAACTCAAGACAAGATTTAAAAATTTAATTTAGTAGCAGCTTTAGAATTAAAGAGATTGATGAAACTAAACAACACAAACATAAGAAATTGCATTTAATTTAGTCAAATATTCTTCCTAATATTTACTAATTTTTGACGTAGCAAATCATTAAACCTTAGTTGCTTCACAAATTAGAGAGATCAAACAATTACGGATTTGATATCTAACATAGCATTAGATTGCAACGAATAATAAACTAGTAGGCCTCCTAGTAATTAAACGAGACAATAATGAAAATAGGCATTGAAGAACATTAAATACTCAAAGCATAAATTCAACAATGAAAAAAAAATAAATCTCACAGTTTTATTGATTATGAGGCTTCCGTTTCCTTTGACCAAATAAAAATTTAGCTACACAGGACCATGATGAAAACTCTCATGAAAAAAAGAACGAAAAATTCAAGAAGAGGCATAAGAAAGAGAGAGGAGAGAAGTTTAATCTGATTTCCCCCTCTCTTTTACATGTTTTTTTCTTCTCTTTGGAAATCCATAAAATCTCCTAAAAATACTATCAATATTATCCTATAATAATAACCACAAAATCTGAATAGTTAATGAAATTATAAAATAATAAAATAGAGTTTTAATATAATAAAGAAAGTGATGTCTTCAACTGGAATTCATGCACCAAATCTGGAAGCTTTCGAAAATAAATAACATCATAATAGATTTGCATGCCAAAGGATATTTCAACATGTTGGTAGTATAGGTATAATGACTTTATGCCGAATTTCAACCTCGATACAATTAATATATCTCAAGACTCAAAAACATGAAAGTTATAGTGATTTTTATTAGAGTTTCATAGCATTTTGAGTCATCTCAACCGAAGCTCAGATGAAAGAGTTATGTCTAGATTACAAAGTTGTGTTGAAACTGTCCAAAATTGCCTAATTAACTTTGTTTTGCCCTTAACGTCTCAATTTGCATCCTAAATTAAAATATAAAAATAATGAGCATATTTAGACACCAAATAAGTATAAAATACTAAACATTAAGGAAGAAAAATATGACATTTTACATTCTCGTTAAATTCCCTCACACTTAACTTTTGCTTGTCCTTAGGCAAAACTCATTTTCATTTTCCCAAAAACACCAAGGTTGCAATACCATCAATAAAGAACAATTATGCTCTTTAAAAATCATAACATATCATTAACAAACATCCTTAAACAACTCATAATTATTAATAAATAGTTTCACTCGAAGATGAAGTAAACTATATATGTAAACCCTTAAGGAAATAAACATCCAACTCTCGTGTGGTTGAAAGATATGTGTTTCACTTAATTCCATTTCAATGAAAATAATCTACCATGGGCTTACATATCTTCTTATTCTTTCTTCACCCTAGGATCACATGCATAACACGAATCATAAGGATTTTTCAAGGATTGTAATGAGGCTTAGGATCAAGGTGAGAAACATTTGGGAATGTAGCTCAAAAGCCATCTAAACTAGGAATAAAAATAAATCAACTCAAACTCGAATATATAAGACATGTAGAACAAATCACTCCATTTAACACTTTTTTCAATTTTACTTTAAAGTATTTAAACCATGTAAAGCTTTTATATTGAAAAAGATTGTTAAAAAGGAACAACTTTTGTTTTTTTCCATGTTTATGTATATCATGTATGAACACATCTCTTTCTTGGACTTTAAGGAGGAATTATGAACATGGACAATTTATAACATTAAAAGCAATTTCCTCCATCATTTTTTTTCTTTTTCCTTTCTTTTTCTATTTTTACTTAATACATCAACAATATAACTCATGAATTGAGAATGAAAACATGTTCTATAGACATAGTCACACCACCAATACAAACACCCCCACATTTATTTCTTGTACACCCAAACATATTATAATAATAACAATACTCCATTAGCTTTACAACTTGGATAAATGTATTCTTTTTCGGGTTTACATCTTGTAACATGGGTTTCTAATAAACAAAATAAAGCTAAAAGGGGTTTCAATAAAGGAAAAAATTAAGTACAAGATAGGCTATTTAACTTATATAGCTTATAACAAAAAAGGCCTTAATCATGATCATGCTTACATGTGTCAATATGATCTCGAAGAGCATCAATGCGAGTTTTAGAGAAACAAATCCATAGAAAAATATCTTGCATGAAAAAAAAATAGTGAGACTGATATAGATGTGTTAGTTTAAAGACTTAAAATCTCACCGATTTTTGTCTACCAAATTTAATCACTACTATCCTCAAGAAAAATAACTAGATTGATTAATTATAAGTTGGAGAATTACTTATTCAATCTTGTTATGAATTTTTTTTCAAATTTAATTGAATCTTGCTCATGTTATACACAATCATAAATCGTTGAAAACCACAAGAACTCAAGCAAAACTTTTTTTTTAACAATAAAAATAGAATTAAAACATAACCTAAATCCTTTCCCCCACACTTAAAACCTACAGTGTCCCAAATAAAAGGTGAAATGCAAAGAAAATGAAAAAATAACCAAAATATAAAAACAAAAATAAGAAGAAAAAGAAAACAAACTCTTTTTGGGTTGCCTTCCAAGCAATGCCTTTGTTTATTGTCCTTGGCTCGACTCAATGCTTTCTTCTTCAATCACCATAAATCGGATCCTCAATGTCCATTTTTCCCACATTCTCTACTTGAAATCCTTCGTAGAAAGGCTTAAGTCTATGGCCATTCACTTTGAATATTTTGAAAGTTGCTAAACTTTAGGTTTCAACTGCATCGTGAGGAAAAATATTAGTAACAACAAAAAGTCCAATCCAACGAGAACGTATATTACCTGGAAACAAATGAAGCTGTTAGTGGTGTATAAAGACTTTTTAACCAACTTTAAACTACTTCCTCAAGATCATCTTGTCATGAAAAGCCTTTGTCTTTTCCTTGTAAATCATTGCACTCTCATAAGCATCATTATGAATTTCTTTTAACTCTTGTAGTTGCAACTTTATGTGTTCTCCACTTTCATCCATCTTCATGTTGAAACTCTTGATAGCCCAATAAGTCTTGTGTTCTAACTCGATAGGAAGGTGGAATGGTTTCCTAAACACCAACTGATATGGTGACATACTAATGGACGTCATATATGCAGTCTTATACACCTACAAAGCATAATCCAAACACAAACTCCAATCTTTTCTACTTGGACTATCTGTTTTCTTAATTATGGACATGATCTCCCTATTTGACATTCCTTCTTGTCCACTAGTTTACGGATGATAAGTAGTTGAAACTTTATGGGTTACGTGGTACTTTTTCAGCAAAGCCTCCATAGTTCAATTGCAAAAATGAGTGTCTCTATCACTTATTAGAGCTTTTGAAATTCCAAACTTCAAGAATATGTTGGACTTGATAAAATCTGTAACAACTTTAGAATCATCAGTTCTGGTGGCTTTAGCTTCCACCTATTTCGAGACATAATCAACAAGAAACAAAATATAAACATAACCAAAAGATACAAGAAATAGTCCCATGAAATTGATTCCCCAAACATCAGGAACTTTACAAAATAATATGGGGGTTTACAACATCTCATTTCGCTTGGATATAGTATTTGTCTTTTGACAATGATAGCATGACTTCCAAAAAAAAATATGAATTACAGGGTAAAGATGGCCTATAGAAACTACATGCTAACAGTTTTGTCATCATCCTCTTAACTTTAAAATGACCTCCATAGGAATGACAAAAGGTGAGAATAGAAATAATTTCATTTTCGAGAACACATCTTCTTATCACTTGATTTGCACAATACTTTCATAAATATAGGTCATCCCACATATAGTATTTGGGATCACTCTTAATCTTATCTCTTTGAGCCTTAGAGATACATGGGGGTAACATATTAGTAACCAAATAATTTATAACATTCGCATACCTAGGTAATATCATGCTCACGGAGAACAATTGCTCGTCAGGAAACATTTCTTGCAAATGAAGTTTATCCTCCACAAGAACTAAACAACTCAAATGATCTGTAACATGATTTTTTATCCATCTTTTGTCTTTAATCTCCAAGTAGAATTCACTTAAGAGAAGTATCCATCTTATTAATATTGGTTTTGCCTCTTTCTTCATCTTCAAATAACAAAGAGTTGCATGATCAGAGTAAATAACAACTTTAGTACCAAGTAAATAAGATTGAAATTTTTCAAAGCAAAAACAACATCTAAAAGTTCTTTTTCAATAGTAAAGTAATTTCTTTGTGCATTATTCAAAGTTCTTGAATCATAATAAATGGTATAAGATGTTTTTTTTTTTAATTCTTTGACCCAAAACAATATCTATTGCATAATCACTTGTGTCACACAGCTCTCTAACAACATAAATGTTGATCCTTACCCTCAATAAATAACTGACATCTATTCTTTAACATCAAGTGATGAGATACACCCAATACATGGCCTCTGGACCTTTCCCATTACCCTATAAAACCCACACCAAAATCTTAACCGGGGGGGGGGGGGGGGGGGGGGGGGTTGAAAAAAAAAAAAAAAAAAAAAAAAATAAAAAAAAAAAAGAGAAAAAAAAAAACAGAAAGTTATATTAT
>Ga0307518_10003279_pt1 | contig 11684 bp, 12 predicted proteins | sample 25_EM_MG_FD_203889 | JGI IMG/M metagenome (GOLD analysis project Ga0307518, IMG submission 203889) | Populus trichocarpa ectomycorrhiza microbial communities from riparian zone in the Pacific Northwest, United States - 25_EM | ecosystem: Host-associated > Plants > Roots > Unclassified | place... | reverse complement strand
CTCAGTCTCTCTCAGTCAGTATCCCCTCAGTACTTTGAGTCTTGTAGGCTTCAGTGAAGGTCTAAAGGCTCTGATATTCAAGTTTTATCCAATCTATTCAAGTCCAGGTCTTTCTCTAGGCTCAAGCAGAGTCTAGCCTGTCTATCCTTCATCTCCAATTGCTTCTGGACGTCAGGAGCCCCCTTGCCCCTTTGCTGCACCAATCTCCAGGTGTAGTATCCCTACTTCAGTCTCAGTCACCTCAATCCCCGCTTTGACACTTCCTAGGCTATAGGAAGAGTCCAGACACCTGTCCCCTTCATCTTCTATTGCTCCTGTACCTCAGGAGTATCCTGTACCTCTGTCTGCATCACCCTGTTGGTGTAGATCCTCTCTCCCCCTCCTCAGCACATCCTCTCTGGACACCGCGGAGGTAAACCACCACTCGCACATTTTTGTAGTCCTTTGTTGGTGTTGTGTTTGGGTTATTGTTCTGACCCAAATCCACACTTTGACTCACACTGCTCGTTCCCTCTGGCCACCGAGCGGGTGGCATCTGCGACCCGGCGCATCTGACCGGTCATCTCCTCCACCGCTCCGGTCAACCAGTCCAGTCGTTCCAGGAATGGCCCAGGGTCAAACCCAGACCGTTTCCCAGACGGCCCCAGTACTTCAACGATATCGTCGTCGTCGTTGGCAACCTTCACCACCATCTTCTTCTTCTTGTGCTTCTCGCCTCCACAAGGTGACATCGCCACCTCCTTCTCCTTCGCCTTGCCCTTCACCTTGTCACCACCGGACCCGGACCTGGTGTTCCCCACCTCTGGCCACTCACACCGCTCCTTGAGCCCCGTGCACTTCATACATGCGCACTGTTTGGGTTTCTCTGGGTCCCTTTCGCACTTCGCCTTGTGCTTCATGCAACGGAGGCACCTGCCAGGAAGTTAGTAAAAAGAGAAAAGCAAAAGAAATAAAAATGTTACTTACCGGACCTTGCCACTCCAGTCTCCACTCGGACCCGCCTCCAGCTCTTCCCTCGCTCTTTTCTTCGACGCCTCCTGCACCAGCACCCTCTGTCTCACAGTGACCTCTGCAGCCCTCCGCTGCACTTCTGCCCTGTCCTTCTCCACCTGCTCGTGCACTTGGCACTCTGCCTCCTCTTTGGCCTTGCGTTCTGCCTCCGCCTTGGCTCTCTCCGCCTCCTCTTGTGCTCTGGCCTCTGCCTCTTCGCGCGCTCACCTCTCCGCCTCTTCCCTACGTTGTTTCTCCTCCCTCTTCACTTGCTTACGTCAACGACACTCCTTCGCTTTGGCGTCGAGGATGTCCGACTCGTCTTCGCTACCGGATTGCAACTCCGGCGTGGAGGCCTTCGTCCAATCCTTGGACTCAGTGGCAGCAGGGGCGATGGGGCTGGTGAACTTGGCAATGTTCGACATATTGTTAGAGGACAGAGAACTGAGGGTACAGGCAAAACCGGTCTGATCTTTATAGATCCAAAGTTTGTACTCAGACATTCACTCCGGGCTCTGCATTGTTCTAGGCGACCACACGTCAGCCTCATTGGGGCCTCATGGGTTCGGCCCCTAAAGGGGGGATACTGTTATGACCATGTCCAACTCCGGGCCTTATCTGGTTACTCCAGTCGCATTGCAGCTCTACAGCTCAACTCCGGTCGCGCATCACTTACTCCGGTCATGGTCGTGCAGATATACCTCCACTATGTACGACCCTTGGTCTAATCCCTACACAGTCCTTACTACACCTCACCGTCTACCCTGGCTTGACGTGAGTTCTCCGTGTGCTCGATATATCTCCTACCTTGTATCATTTTCACCGGACCTGGTTTATTTTACTCGGACCTGACTTTGTTTTACCTGGACCTGACCTAGTACTTTCTCCGGTTATCCCTTGTCCGCTTTTTAGGCTGTTTACTTGTCACCATAAGTACTCGTCCCTAGTTCTTACTTAGTATAAGTACTCTGTAGGTTATCCTGTATTCTTCAGTCTGAAATCAACTTAGTCTCTACTCCAGTCTCTGTCTGTCTCCACCTCTGTCTCTGACTCCATCGCCTTGACCAGAACCTACACAAGGGATCAATGCTCGACCCCCTTGTCGTTGAATCCAATTGGTCTTAACTCCGGCTGGACTAATGCCTTGTCCAGCCCTCTGCCCTTTCTCCTTTGTCCGCTTTCGTCCAGACTTGACCGGACCCCCTACCGGAGTAGACCCGGACTTGACACCTTGTAGTTACCATACAGGTATATCTAATATATCAGTAGCTTGCCAGACTACTGAGGTTACACTACAGCTCTCCTTCTCCCTTCCTTAGGCTAGACCTTCCCTGTGCAGACCACCACCTTTCTATAGATTGTTCCGCATTCTTTTCAGCTCCAAGCATCGCTCGCGACATTGAACGGCCGTGATACAATTGCAATAGCTGGTACAGGAAGTGACAAGACTTATGTCTACTCATTCTGCATTTACTTCAGCCAAACTCCATCTTGATCACAATTTCGTCAGTAAAGCATGTAGCTTTGATTAGGCGTAGAATCTGTCACAGTAAACCGAGAATTCCAGCTCGGATGGGTCCAGGACCTTGATGACACTGTCAATGAGTGATAATCGGCCCTTGTGAAGGATGCTCAATGCTTCGTGGATGTGGTCATTGGGGGGCAATCAAGAGGGTGGAGGGTCACATCTACAACATCTGCAGTTATATTTCAAATGATGTTGGATAGGACTCACTGCAATGATGATGAGAGACAAGAGCAAGCACACAGGTCTGACGCAGGACTTAGCAGTGGTGTTATCCTAGAATTCAAACCCAGATTTACCAGACTGTCTATCAACAGCTTACCGCTCAAGCTCCATAGACGTGTTGTAAATTAACCAGCACGTGTTACTAGGTACTTAGGTGTGTGACCGCGCGGCTTACATAAGCCTTCCGAGTGTACATACACAGCAGTATTTTCCATTAGTCCCTCAGTAGCTTGAACATCTACTGAGGGTAAGTAGTCCTACACACTCATTTCTACACATACTCACTTGTAGTAGTTACTACAGGTACTACTCTAATACAGTAGCTTGAACATCTACTGAGGTTACTACAGGGTTACCAACTTCCTACCACAGCTTCTGTCCTCTAGGTCCACTGCAGCAACCCCCACCACACTTTTTTCAAGAAGACGGTCTGGTATCCAGACTAACCCCTAGTACTGTAGACTTTTTTGGCTCTCACAACGATGGGCAACCATAGAATTTCACCTGACATCAAGCTCACTGCCATCCATTTATACGAGCGCCAACTTCTCCCTCTCCGCCAGATCTTAGAGTGTGTTGGATTCTCTCGCCACACATTCTTTTGGATCTTGAACCTATTCAACGAAATTGGCGAAGTTGTCAAACCCTGCAGCCTCGCTCTCAGCCGTCCAAGAGTCTTCAATCATGAAGACCTCAATTACCTCCTCCAACTTGTTTATCACCGACCAAACTGGTTCCTCAACGAGCTTCAAGAGCTCGTGGAATCCAACCGTTTCATTTCAGTTCACTTCTCTACCATTCATCGCAAGCTTCAGCATGCTGGCATTTCCCTCAAAAAGCTTTGGAAGATTGCACAGGAGTGTGACAAAGACCTTCGTGCTGATTTTATGTGGAAAGTAGCCCAGTATGCACCAGAGGAGATGATCTGGATTGACAAAACCTCTAAGGATGAGCGGACCTTGATTTGACGCAACAGTAGGGCCAAAAAGTCACATCATGCCAGCATGAAGTGGGTTTTTGTGAGAGGAAGACGGCTTACGGCTGTTGCAGCACTGTCCATTGTGTAAGGAACTAACACGATTTAGCTATGCAACTATGATATATTTTCAATCTACGAAGCACTCGAGAGGGCCTGGGCGTTGGTGAGGACACCTACTGTGGACCTTGGGGTGAGTTATGATCAATACTGGGTAACTGGTATTGATCATTGTAGGGGGGGGTTGGGTGTTGCTGCTGCCTCAGGTGAGGCACGCTCGACCCAGGGGCTTCTGGAGGTCTGGCAGAGCTCCCAGGGACTAGGGAAACTAGGAGAAATAGGGAGAGTAGTGGTGGTTCAGTCACTCCAAGACTGAGCTCAAGAATGTACACTGAAGAGAAGGATATTTTTGCTTAGTAAGCTAAGTACAAGCCTACATAGCTAAGGTAGAGAGTCCAATATCAGTACTACCAATTCTACACCTAGAGACAGGACTGTCTCTACATCGTCCTGTGACCCGCAAGACCCACAAAGGGCAGGGTGGACATATGTCATCTACAATGCACCAAAGCGGCCAGGTTAGATCCCGTGCCCTATGTCCTTAGGCACGGCCCTCCCAGTGCTTTGACTCCTTGTATTTTAGCTTTGACATTCTCTTTGTACCTTAGATACATTGTCCGCTCGGGTGTTGAGCCACTTGCACTTTGATGTCACTAGTACTGTACTTAAGCCACCTGTAGCAGCCTCAAGCTGCAGCAATCCAAGATCCCCCCAGTTCCATATCACACATCTGATTCCTCAGTCCAAGCAGTCTTAAGAAGTACTAAGCATCAGCCATCCATTTTAGTCTGAATCTCTCTCGTCTCTCATCTCTCTCACTTCTTGTCCTGACCCCCCTGGACCTTGACCTTGCACCCCCACACTACATCGTGTTTTTGGTTCATTCCTAAGTTCCCTTTTGAAGACCCCAAGTTCTATTGTCATATTTCACTATTCTGCCGCAGATCGAAAGCAGTATGCCAATCTGTAGGCAAGATAGCCATTCCCAGCTGTCCGAAAGGCCCATAGAAGACACCCCAGTACAGTCCAGAACCATCCGTCCACCATCGGCGCCATTTCGTCTGCGCCCAGCCGATTTTCCTGTTTTGCCATTATTGCCCCAGTCTCAATCTTCGACTATCATCACTGAACAGCCATTGCCCACCATTCCTAGCACTTGGAGCGGTAGATCTTATACAGAAGCTGCTCCACAGCTGAGTCATTATCACAAGCCATCCCAGCCAGCCAATACCTCCCGCCCATCGCAAGCTTCTGCACCCCCATCATCCCCAGTTGTCCATACTCAGCCAACGCCATCCCTTACAGTCCCCAACGCCATTACATCACTCAAGATCTCAGCTTCTGCAGCTACCGCCCCTGTTACTGCACCCTCAACTCAGCCCCCACTAAATAATACTTCAATTACTAACACAGCCGCCATGTCTAGTACCGCCACCAGCTTCCGAGGCATGCCTGGTGCTGGATCTAAAGAGGCCCCATCCTTTTCTGGATGTGCCAGGGACCTCCTCAAATTTTTCACCCAATTCGAAGATCTGGCCAATTCATGTGGTCTCACCAGTAGAGAACAGTGTTGTGCGGTCCTCCGATATATTGATTCTGCTATGAAACAGCTCTGGATATCTCTTCCTGAGTACGACACCGCAGATTACAAAGCATTCAAGGCTAGGGTTATCGACAAATACCCTGGCATGGAGAAGGGCATGCAATATACCTACAGCGATCTGGAGTGCATTGTCCTTACTCACACAGATTTAGACATCTCTACTGAAACTGAGCTCATGGAATTCTCGCGCCAATTCCACCCTGTTGCAACTTGGCTTGTCAAGAACAACAAGATCTCTGAGCGCGAGCGGGACAAACTATTCTGGCAGGGCCTTCCGAGGCACATCCGTCACACCATCTTGCTCCAGCTACAACTCAAAGACCTGAAGAAGTTCGACCATACAGAACATCCAATTTTGAAAAGGTTATCAGAGCTGGACATGTCGTTCTCGCTAACGATCAGTTTGATGTTGACAAGAATGATCCGGTGACCCTTCGCCTCCACTCAGTTTGTGACTCAGTACCTCTGTCTGACATCAAGACTGCCCCTTCATGCCCTAGCTACAATGAGGATAAATATTGTTACCCTGGTGATGCACACCAAGAGGTTCAGACAAAGACTGTCTGTTTTGATGAGTCAAAGGTGCTCATTGATGAAGTCGATGAGCTCAGTTGGCGCATCAGTCACCTCAATGTTCATGACTCTGCCTATGCCGGATGTTATGCCCACCTCATCTGCCTTTCAACTGCTGCCGCTGAGATATGGCCACTCCCAGCTGGAGCCAGGCCTTGTGCCACCCCTGTTCACCAAACCTTTTCTACTACAAGCTCCACTGCCATGGCGCCACCTTCCAGCAACTGCTTCATGTGTGGAGGACAACACCTCATCAGCCAATGCCCTGTTGTCGAAGATTACATTTGTGCTGGTCGGATTGTTCGCAGGGACCAGTTCCTGGCATATCCTGATGGTTCCCACATTTGCCACCATCATGGCATGGGTCTGCTTTGTACCACCATTGACGAGCGTTACGGAAACACACTGCCAGTACAGGCTTCGACATCAGATGCCTTGCCAACTACATCTAATTTTAGATGCGACCCTCTGCCCCACATTTCATCGACCACCTACACTGCCACTGATCCTGACCCAGCCACATATGTCTTTCAGTGTGTGCCAATTGTGGAGAACAACATGGTGATCACAGACATAGAGGAGGAAGTGGATGTATGTGCTATTACTAGGAGCAAGGTGAAGGTGAAAGAGGAGGGGGAGCCTACACAAGGGAAAGGTAACAGCACACAAAAGGGTGAGGAGACGGTTAAGTCACATGAATGGATCCCCAGCAACGAGCCCTCAAGCTCGCTCAACAAGCGCACCCCCGCATATACTTATGAATTCAAGGCCATGAATCCAGCCGTCACCAAACAAACCTTCTGAGACGACCCTAGGCGAAGACACCAAGGACCCTACTACACACTGGAACTCTGAAGGAATAGGACGCGAGGACTAGGGCAATAACCCAAGATGAGCTCAAATGGGGAGCCTCTGGGTGCTGGATTGCACTGTATATATACTACTCTACACGAGGGCTACGCAAGGCTATCCACGAGGCTACGTACTGTGCAATGCTACGCTAGTGATGTCATAGTGGAGCTAAGGCTATGCGGAGTGACATCAAGGGAGGCAGCGTGTACAGCATGAGGTACGGGTCTAGACCGAGGTAGATAAGATACGGCTGTACACTACGATAAGATAAGATGCTATCTAATCACAGATTAGATAAGATAAAAAGTTGGACCGTTACACCTTCACCAAGATACTCGACATTATTGTTCCTAGTATCACGGTCGGTGATCTCCTGGCTATCAGTCCAGATCTTTGGAAGGAGGCAGTTGACTATGTGAAAACTCATTGTATTCCCTCTTTTGCAGCTACTAACGAAATCTCTGCCATCTCCCCTCCTCACATTGAATACTCGACACCACTATGCGAGCTCAGGGTGACCATCAATGGAATTCACAAAGAACTGGCGCTTCTTGACGATGGATCTGAGATTGTCATCATACGTGAGGATATCTGGAAAGCCTCCCAAGCTAAAATCAACTCCAATGTCAAAATGCACATGCAGACAGCAAACGGTGGCATTCAGCACATGCCTAGCTGTCTCGAAATGCTCGAAATTGTCATAGACGGTCTCAAGACATGGGCCCATGCTTTTGTCATTCCAGATGCACCATATCGCCTTCTACTCGGTCATCCCTGGCAATGTTTAGTCCGTCTTAAGAAGGATGAAGATGAAGAAGATGTTCACATTGTTATCTGTGACCCCTGCAACCCGTCCAACCTCCACCGAGTTACCACCACCCCCAGACCATTCCAAGGACCAGCTGAATTGCTTGCATTTTTCACTGCTGTTCGCGAGAGCATCTCACACGCCCTTCAGTTTGCATCTGTGCCAAGCATGGTGATTACAGCTACACAGTTCTCAGAAGAAACCCTCCGCACCCAGTACACGCTTGATCCCACCACACCTTTGCATATAAGAAGGTGGCAAATTGTGTCAAACCAGTCGCTACTACGATGCCTCAGCATGCTCGCATCATCCGACGTTTCCCAGAAGACCCCCTCCTCACACTGACCCCCTTGACATTGCACCCTCCTGACTTCTCTTCCGGTCAATGCCTCACACATGAACACATGACGGATTTGGGTATTCTTGATAATACTTTTCTCTGGCCCAACGAACAGAAGCTCACTGCCCATGTCCTCTGCATCAACAAGTTAGCGCTTGCATGGGATGAATCTGAGAAAGGTCGTTTCTGTGATGAGTACTTCGACCCCATGGTAATTCCAACAATCAAGCATACCCCATGGGTCCATCGCCAGCCCCCTATCCCACCTGGTATTTGGGACAAAGTTATCAAACTCATTAAGTCAAAGATTGCCTCAGGCATATATGAGTCCTCTAACAGTTCCTGCCAGTCTAGGTGGTTTTGCGTTGCCAAGAAGAATGGTTCCATCCACATAGTCCACGACCTCCAGCCTCTCAATGCCATCACTGTGAAGGATGCCGCTACCCTTCCATACATTTCACCGAACAATCTGCCAGTCATTCTATCTACACCATGATGGACTTATTCGTGGGATATGACCACCACACTCTTGCAGAAAACTCTTGCAACTTGACAACCTTTCAAACACCCCTCGGCACCCTCCGCCTCACAGTACTCCTACAGGGCTGGACAAATTCCCCTGTGGTATTCCAGAATGATGTTGCCTTTATCTTGCAGCACGAAATTGAGATCGCTCCAAACTTTCAAGATGACATCAATGTCTTGGGCCCATGCACACGTTATGAGCAATCCAACGGCACATATGAGACCATACCTGGGAACTCTAGTATCCGTCGCTTTGTTTGGGAACACTGTAATGATGTTAATTGTGTCCTCCATTGACTAAAGCACGCTGGTGCAACTGTATCCACCAAGAAACCTTTCACATGTCGATTGGAAGTCATTGTCGTTGGACAAATGTGCAGTTACCAAGGACATGTTCCAGATGATTCCAAGGTTTCCAAGATTTGTAATTGGCCCCCATGTCAAAATAGAACAGAGGTCTGTGGTTTTCTGGGCACCGCAGGAACTGTTCGCATTTGGATCAAAGATTTTGCTGCCATTTCTCACCCTCTTGTCCACCTCATGAGGAACAGTGTGCCCTTTGTCTGGGGAGAGCATGAACAGGCTGCAATGGACACCCTCAAGTCCACCGTCGCTGCTTCACCTGCAATCCACCCACTTAACTATAAATCCTCTAACAAAGTAATTCTTGCAGTCGACTCAGCTCACATTGCAGTCGGATACATCCTGTCTCAAGTTGACGATGATGGGAAGCATTGTCCTGCCCATTTCAGCTCCATCATGTGGAATGAGTGCAAGTCCCACTACTCCCAAGCCAAGCTTGAACTCTATGGCTTGTTTTGTGCACTCAAGGCAGTCAAGGTTTGGATTATCGGTGTCAAGAATTTCACCATAGAAGTCAATGCACAATACATCAAAGGCATGCTTAACAACCCCGACATTCAGCCAAACGCATCAATGAACCACTGGCTCACTGGCATTCAGACATTTGATTTTTCACTACGACACGTTTCCGCTACCAAACATCAGGGTCCCGACAGATTATCTAGGAGACAGAAAGGAGAAGATGAAGAAGGAGACAAAGAAAGAGAAGATGAAGTGGACCAATGGATTGACGAAGTTTTAGGATGCGGTATATGGATTGCAGGAGGAATAAGGACTGAAGAAGGAAAGTCATTTGTCTTTTCAATAGGGAAGGGAAAGGAGAATGATGCCAGCAGAAACATTGAGGTCGAATTACCAAATGACAATGACACACGCAAAAGAGATCAAGATCTTCGGCTTGTCGACAACTACCTACAGAATCTCCACCTACCGACTTCCTTATCAGAGAAGGAACGCACTCGTCTTACCCGCTACTCAAGGCACTTCTTTGTTTGTGGCGATCAACTTTGGCGATGTGACAAGACCGGACGACACCAGAAGGTCATATTCGGCCCAGTTCGTATAACATTCTTTGAGAAACTCACGACAAGCTTGGCCATTGTGGATTCTATCCCACTTGACACACTCTCGCAGATCGCTTCTGGTGGCTGTCAAGTCCAGGTCTACTCCGGTAGGGGGTCCAGTCAAGTCCGGACGAAAGCGGATGAAGGACAAGGGCAGGGGGCTGGACAAGGAGTTAGTCCAGCCGGAGTTGGTGACCGCTTGGATTCAACGACTAAGGACAACGAGCGTTGATCCCTTGCATAGGTTCCAGTCAAGAGGTTGGAGATGGAGATGGAGACGGAGATGGAGACAGAGACAGACAGAAACTGGAGTAGTGACTATGGTTGATTTCAGACTGAGGTATACAGAATAAACTACAGAGTACTTATACTAAGTAAGAACTAGGGACGAGTATTTATGGTGACAAGTAAACAGCCTTAAAGGCGGACAAGGAACGACCGGAGTTGGGACTAGGTCAGGTCCGGTGAAAATGATACAAGGTAGGAGATATATCGAGTACATGGAGAACTCATGTCAAGGCAGGGTAGACAGTGAGGTGTAGTAAGGACTGTATAGTGATTAGACCAAGGGTCATACTTAACGGAGGTATATCTGCACGACCGTGACTGGAGTAAGTGATGCGCGACCGGAGTTGAGCTGTAGAGCTGCAATGCGACCGGAGTAACCGGATAAGGCCCAGAGTTGGACATGGTCGTAACAGTGGCCCTCACTCAACCAAGATGTTACTTGGTACATCAAAACATGTCATCAGTGCCAGATCCGCTCTGTCGACAAAGTAGTTCTACTGCCTGTTGTAGCTACACCAGCCCCACTCTTCCACAAAGCACATATTGACACCATGCACATGCCCAAGTCCCATGGGCTCTCATACATTGTTCAGGCTCACTGCTCACTATCTGCATGGCCAGAATTCTGGATGCTTCGTACAGAAACAGGCTGCACCCTCGGTGCCTTCATTTTCGAAGAAATCCTCTGCCGTTGGGGAGGACTCGAAGAGATTGTTACTGATAACGGAACACCTTTTGTAGCTGCACTCAACTGGCTTGCTCAGATGTACCACATTTGCCACATCCGCATCTCAGCTTACAACTCTCAAGCAAATGGAGTCGTCGAACGTTCCCATCGCACGATCTGCGACTCTCTTGTAAAAGCTTGCAATGGTGACATCACACAATGGCCAGTACTCGCGCATCACGTTTTCTGGGCTGATCGCATCACAACTCGAAAACCCACTGGTCATTCTCCCTACTACATGGCTCATGGCATCAAGCCACTCCTCCCTTTCGACATCTCTGAAGCAACCTTTATGATCCTGGATATTTCCCAGCGTCTTGACACTACTGACCTCATTGCCATCCACGCTCGTCAGCTTGCCAAATGTGACAATGAACTTGCAGCTATGCACAAACGGCTCCTGAAGAGTCGTTTCATGTCTATTGCCAATTTTGAACACCGTTTCGCCAATACCATCCAGGACTTCAACTTCAAGCCTGGATCACTCGTCTTGGTCCTAAACAAGAAGGTCAAACCTGCTTCAAACGCCAAGTGCAAGCCCCGCTACTTCGGTCCTATGGTTGTCGTCTCACGCTCTCACAATGGATCATACCGCCTCACATAATGCACCTGCATTGTCCCATACAACACAGACAGACGAAGCTGACAATTGGCCATGCTACATGACCAGCTGAGATAGGGCCCAGCCATGGTGCATCCCCATGTCATACGAGTGGGCTAATGGTAAGGTGTTTCACCATGCCATATTGGTGGCTCATGGAAAGG
>Ga0307518_10003278_pt1 | contig 11685 bp, 12 predicted proteins | sample 25_EM_MG_FD_203889 | JGI IMG/M metagenome (GOLD analysis project Ga0307518, IMG submission 203889) | Populus trichocarpa ectomycorrhiza microbial communities from riparian zone in the Pacific Northwest, United States - 25_EM | ecosystem: Host-associated > Plants > Roots > Unclassified | place... | reverse complement strand
CATCTCAACTATTGAACACAGCAGATCATGTGCAATTTTGACTTCCAGTAGATTGTTCTTTATTGGCAAATGGCTTAACCATGTACTAAACACCTGCTAAGTAGATTAGAAATAAATGTTGTAAGAGCCTGTAGAATAGAAGGAAGAAGAAACATGATAGAAATGGAAGTTGATGGAATTAGCACAATCCAATTTGAAAAGGATAGGAGGAAGGAGGATTTTACATAACAAAATCACTTACCTAAGGAGAGATCTTGCGTACAAGTAGAAAACATCCAATCATAAAATTAGCATTTCTAGCAAAATTCAACATGGAAAACTCTGCTGGAACTTCTAGCATAAAGTTTACAACTATTCGTATTACTGGTAGCATAAATATAGTATCAAATTGCTTCCACAGACTGAGAGCTGTAGAAAACTCCCTTTGGGACCTGTAGAAAATCTCAACAGCAACTTTTCTGTAAATTACATTAGATAACTTAGAATATTAGGCCACGTTCCTTTGTAGACATTTCAGATTGAGTCTATGGGTTACATTAAGTTACAGATGTGATTTTATAATCCTTATTACCATCTCTGACAGTAAGATCACACTTACACCTGAATATTTCTTACACCATGATAATATAGCTCTTGGCTGTTATTGCAGTCAAAAACCAGAATGGGGCAGAGTTGCTTCAGCTTTAGCACCAGACACAAATATCATACTGAATCTCTTCAGAGATACAAAATTGACAACCCTATACCCGAGCCATTTCTGCTATGTAAAGCCAACAAAATAAATTAGACTGTGTTACCAGCCCTTCAAGATTTTGAAAACATGTTTCCAACATTTTGGAATTTTGAAGAAGCTGGGAAAAATTATCTAGTTCAAGGAGTTGCCACTTAGTATTATGATCCATAGGAACCCTAATTGGTCTACAAAGATTCTATGGTACGAGATTGGTTATGTAAAAGGAAAGATATTATCACCCCATAAACGTTTTGCCTGAGGTAGGTTGCATTACTGGTTTTGTCTTAAATTACTAAAAGCTTGTTGGTTTAATGCTATGATCACTACCAGAAATTCGCTTAATACCAACGGCCTTACCGACGGAATACTTCGGTCGGTAATTTGAGGTCACAATTACCGATGGGCTTTTTTCCGTTTGTCATTCGGTCGGTATTTACCGAAGGAATGACAGATGGAATTTCAGAATTTTAAAAAAAAGGTGGTTCATTGACGTGGAGGTTTTTGCGGGTGATTTTACCGACGAAATCACCGAGGGATTCAAAACGTCAGCTCCGTATGGTGACGTGACCGATTCACCGTTTAAAATGCCAACGGAATCACCAAGGGATTCAAACTGGAATCTCCGTACAGTGTCGTGCCTTTTTACAGTCAGAACGGTCGACGGACTCACAGACGAAATAATTTCGTCGGTGAGGTCGTCGGCAAAGTTAATATATGACAACTCTGCCGACCCTCTCCTCCCCTATTTCTTCTTCTTCTTTCCCTTCCCAACTCTCCCGTACTGCAGACAACCAGCCCCCCCAAAAAAAAACAAATCTCTCTCTTCTCAGCACAACAAGTCATATTTCTTGAAGTTTTGTGGTCACAGCATCCGTATTCTGATTTAACGACGGATTTTATCATTTTTTGTAAGTAATTCTATCTTTTTAAATTTTAACATTTAAATGTCAATTTTATTATTTTTTTAGTATATGTACATGTTTTATTGTTATTTCTCAAACAAACTTGTAGTATATGAATGTATAATTTTATACTTGTTATGGTTTGTTTTAGATTTTGTAAAATTGTATTTGTTTGTAAATTGTTGAAACTTTATTGAATTACTGAATTACATGTGTTGTTTTGAAATAATTAATAGCTTGTTTAATGGGTTTTTTTTATTTTTTATCAATGGTATTGCAGAGTTGTAATTTCCATAAATTTATATGTATTAATTTGTATGGACGTTGATAATTGATAATGAATATTTAATATTTATGAGAAGTTGTAATTGGTTTGTTGTATAATCTTGAGGTAAACCAATATTTTTGCAAATTTATTTACCTAACATAGTTAATTAATACATGTTGTCATCATAATTTTATAGAAGTTCGATAGAAGTCATGGATGATCGTTCATGGATGTATCGAGATTCACCCCAAGGATTGCGGAGGATGGATTATTGTAACAGGGTTCAGGGTTTTATTAATTTCGCAACATCTATTCACAAAAATTTTACTGGAGGCGGTATTAGGTGTCCATGCTGGAAGTGTCAAAATAAAAAGTATTTGCATCCAGATGTTGTAATGATGCATCTTCTACACAAAGGGTTTATGGAGAATTACCGGTGTTGGTATGCACACGGAGAAGTATTTGTTAGTAAGAAGAGAATGAGAGAAAGGGTGGTTGGGTCAACCTCTAGTGCTAGCAACGTGCATGAAGTGGCAAATGACAACACTAATCCTTACATGAATATGGTTATGGATGCAATGAGAATGAATCAAGGTAATGTCAGTCAATGTCCAATTGTAGAAGAAGAACCTAATGCAGATGCAACTAGGTTTTTTGATTTGTTGAAATATTCTGACGAACCATTATGGGATGGCTACACGAACCATAATAAATTATCGGCTGTAGCACAGGTGTTCACCATCAAGTCAGATCACGGGTTGGGTGAGGCTAGGTATGACAAAATTATTGAATGAACGAGAAACATTTTACCTGAAGGGAATAGGCTGAAAGAGAACTTTTATGCTGCGAAGTCCATGATGAAACCCCTTGGTTTAGGATACCAAAAAATTGACATGTGCCCTAACTTCAGCTGACCGAGTGCATGACATGTGGGCATTCCCGTTACAAACCCATAACTGGCAGGGAAAGACTCTAGTGGCATATAAAAAACTTAGATACTTTCCAATCACACCTAGACTACAGAGGTTATTCTTGTCACCAAGGACTGCTGAGCACATGACATGGCACCAATCACATGATGCGGTTGATGGAGTGATGGTGCATCCTTCTGACGGTGAAGCGTGGAAACAATTTAACAGTTGTCGCACGTGTGCGGCATCGCCACGAATATTCCACTTCAATCTAAATGTATCTATCTGGCAAATATGAGGAGACAAGAAATTCTTGTCTTTTATCGATGGAAAAAGGGAATGGGAGTCGCCACCTAGTATTTTGGTCACTAGGAACCCTAACCAGTCTCAGAGATTGGGTACGGGGACTGATTGCGTAAAGGGAAGGTATTAGCACCCCAAATATGCCTTACCTAAGGAAGCTGCATTGTTTGATTTTCTGATAAAAAGCTAAGGTGTTATTATATTTCTAATTGTTGGTCTATCTAAGATTTAAGAAAAGTCCTCCTTAGTAAGGAGGTCCTTATCTTATCGGGTAAAAACCTAGTTGTTCTAACGTCAATAAAAAAAGGAACTTTCTTTTTAATACCGGGAATATGTTTTACGTATAAATTCATAATCCAGATACTAAAAGAAAAGAAACAAAATATTTTTTGGGTATTTTTGAAAGAAAAGAAACATGCAACGTGAACAGTGGAGCACCCGTCGAAGAAGAAGAAAAAGAAGAAGAAAGGGAAGGGGAAGGAGGCTGACCTGTGATGGAAGCTTGGTTGCGACAAGGAGGTTCGGCTGGTGGCTCAGTAGGCTTCGGTGGAGGGAATGGTGGCCGGTGTCAGTTGCTGGTGAAGGAAGAAGAAAAGTTGCAGAGGAGAGAGGCTCGGCGGCGCGCTCACTATATGAGGTGTTCGGGCGGTTGCTTGTGATGTAGATGGAGGTGTTCAAGCCGGTGGTGATGATGTTGGTGGCTGAACGTCGCGGTGGAGAGAGAGAGAGAGAGAAAGGTTCTGCTGGCAGCAGAAATCGGTTAGGGTGGCTGGTTTTTTGGCTGTCTTTGGACCCAAATTTCTCCACCCCTGGAGCATGAAGATCAAATCTATTTATAGGCAGTGGAAGAGGGACACCTTTTCTCTTCTGGTGAAAAATATCAGCCCTTGGTTCGACCCAAAACCATCCCAACCATTGGCTCAAAGTAGCAATGTTGAACTATCAGTTTTGTGCAAGAAAAATGGCTGGTCGGGTTGGCCACTTTGGGGCGGTGCCACTGCCTCTACAGCATCGATAAGCCCGAATGGTTTATATTAGCGTGTAGTCAGGTGTTAGGGGATTGTTTTCGTGCAGGTTTCATTTAATTTGGGGAAGAAACGAGGCATTAAACGCCTTGGGAAGGAGGCCCCTTGGGCAGCCTCTTTGAAGAAGAAGATGAATAGTAATTTTTTGCCAATTACGCTTTAGTCCTTTAATTTGTGATTTATCTCTAATTACACCCCTAATTGGCCTCAAACTTTCAATTTTGTTTAATTTGACCCCTAACGAACTTCAATTTAAACCCTAGATTTTAGCGCCTTTTCTGGTTTGGTCCTTGGTTTTGGATTTATTCAATTAAGTCCCTAATTAGCCATCAAACTTCAATATTTATGCAATTAAGCACCTGATTTGACAAAATCAACTCTAAAAAATTCTAATTTAACCCTAGAACTTTAATTTCTTCTAATTAAAGCCTAAATTTACTTAAAAATCAATTTTTCTTGCAATCAAACTCTGTATAAATTCAATTAAACCTCCAATAAAATTTAATTGAGTCTATAAATATTTGTTTTTGGACCTTTCTTCTTCAAATTAAATTTTTTCGTTAACAAGGCTCTTCATATGTCAAAAATATACTGTAAAATTTCAATCTTTGTGTTTTCTAACCTCCTCAACCAATTTTTAGCTATTTTCTAGGCGCTCCGGCATCCTCCTCTCACTGTTATTATTTTTTAGATTTTTTTTTGTTTTTAGTCCGAAGATATATTTTTTAATTTTTTGGAAGAGAAAAAGTGAATTAGGGGAATAACCCAAAAATGGGTTATGACAACAGTGTGCATCCTCACTTTTCAGCTGAATAAAAGGACTTGCGTTTTGGGTTGTGTACAGATGGATTCAACCCATTCAGGTCAATTGGTGCTCGTTATTCTTGTTGGCCGGTCATACTCACAGTTTATAACATGTGTATGAGGCTGGAGTTCATGTTTTTATCTACTGTCATACCCGGTCCAAGCAATCCGGGCCGGAATATAGATGTTTGTCTTCGACCGTTGATTGATGAGTTGGCGCAGTTGTGGTCCTCTGGAGCTTTGACTTATGATATATCAAGGAAACAAAATTTCCTTATGAGGGCGACTTTGATGTGAACTATCAATGATTTTCTAGCTTATGGAATGCTTTCTGGTTGGAGCACGCATGGGAAACTAGCATGTCCATATTGCATGGAAAACAATAAGGCATTCACGCTAACAAACAGAGGTAAAACTTCTTTTTTTTTAATTGTCACCGTTATTTCTTGCCATATAATCACAGGTACAGAAAGAACAGAAAAGATACTTTGTTGACAGAGTTGAAAAGGATGTTGCATCCCTGTGTCTTTCTGGTGAAGAATTGCATGATGTTGTATCAGAGGATGGTGACATTGTGTTTGGTCTTCAATCAGGTAAGCAAAAGTTTCCTGGTTTTGGTTTGACCCATAATTGGGTAAAGTGAAGTATCTTTTAGGAGCTTCCTTATTAGAAGATCAATCTGCTCCGCCATAACCTTGACGTCATGCACATTGAAAAGAAAGTGTTTGAGAACATTTTCAACACCGTCATGGATGTGAAGGGGGAGACAAAGGATAACGTTCAAGGCTAGATTGGATGTAGCTTTGTTCTGTAACCATAAAAATATGAAGTTGGTTTGTGATGAGTCACGGGTTGCAAAACCAAGAGCAAGCTTCATGTTAGAGAAAAACGCACAACTACTAGTCTACAAATGGCTTAAGAGTTTGTGTTTTCCTTATGGACATGCCTCGAACATATCAAAGCTGGTTAATACGGAGGAATGCAGATTGTATGGAATGAAGAGTCATGACTGTCACGTGTTTATGCAAACACTCATCCCATTAGCTTTTCGTGATTTGTTGCCAAAGGGGATATGTGATGCACTCACGGAGATTAGTCATTTCTTTAGAGATATATTTTCCAGCAAGTTGAATGTTGATCACATTGAGAGGCTTGAAATGAATATCGTCGAGACACTATGCAAACTTGAAATGATATTCCCTTCATCATTTTTTAACACAATAGAGCATCTCCTCATACATCTACTGTTCGAGGCAAAAGTTGGAGGACCGGTCCAGTATAGATGGATGTACCCATTCAAACGGTTAGATATTACAGTTGCAATGTAATTCATATACAAAAGTATTTTCTTTGTTTTTCTTAATTGAAAATATTTGATTAATTCAATGCAGGTACTTATTCAATCTCAAGAAAAAGGTTAAGAACAAGCCGCATGTTGAGGCTTCGATATGCGAGGCCTATATTGTTGAGGAGATCTCAACATTTATCTCGTACTATTTCAAACCTCATCTGAGAACAAGAATCAATCGCGTTCCATGACATAATGATGGAGGTGAAGTGCCTTCCAATGGGAACTTGTCAATATTCTCCAATCCTGGACGACCCACACCTAAAAATGTCGTAAGAGGAAGATATTTGTCGGAAATAGAGTTTAGACAAGGACACAATTATGTTCTATTTAACTGTGATGAGCTGAAACCTTTTATTTAGTAAGTATATATATGTGTAATACTAATTAAACTTTGTCAATAATATACTATTTATTATATATTGTAATATCATACTGTCATTATCACTTGCAGGCAATATCGACAATATTTGTTGTCTAATAACTCATAACTGACTGAATCCCAGATCTTTCAATTACAAGATGAACAATTTGCCACGTGGTTCAGAAAACATGTAAGTACTATCACAAACTCATCCTCACTTGCAAAATTACTATATGCATGTCATTACGAGAAAAATATAGATTGTTCATTGATGTACATTACATACAAGGTTTATCAAATGGGAAGAAGTGCTGCTAAGTCATTGTCTTCACTAAGCCTGGGCCCTGAAAGAAACGTTAAGTGCTACAATGGGTATTTTGTGAATGGATATGTGTTCCTTACTGAAGAATACATGCATGGAAGAAAGACATACAACAACGGTGTTTGTGTTAAAGGATCGACTGGTAGTGAGTTAGAAGTTGACTACTATGGTAGATTAGAAGAGGTCGTAGAACTGCAATATCATAGCGAGTAGAATAAAGTGTTTTTATTCAAATGTTATTGGTATGACACGACTGACAGAGGAATCAGAATTGATCCGCACTATGGTCTAGTCGAAATCAACTCAAAAGCTAGACTCTGCAAAGTAAACGATGTCTTTGTTTTCGCGAAGCAATGTCAACAAGTTTATTACACATACACCCCCTCCTTTAGAAAGGATCGATCAAGAGTGAATTGGTTGTCCATTTTAAAAAAACAAAACCCAGGGGTCGTGTTGAGCTTGTTCAGGATGAGAACGAAGACACAAGTGTGCGAGATGAAGTCTTTCAAGTTAATGAGTTGGTTGAACCATATCGAATTGCTCCTTCGATTGAATTGGAAGAAAATTCAAATTTTCATGTTTTCGATGATAGTCTTGTTGATGTTGACGTAGAGGAGTTGAATGTTGTTTTGAGCTCTACTAGACAAGCAAATATCGATGAAGATGATGATATCCATATTGAAGATTGCAATGAAGGTGATGACTATTCAATTGACAACGAAGAATAAGAAAATTCTGACTAACTATCAGAATGAAGCCCTGTGTAAAACATTTTATTCATGTAATATATATTATGGATGATATATTTTGTAACACGAAATATTTATTTTATAAGTTTATATATGTATTGTTTAAGCACTATTGTTATTGTTTTGTGCGATAGACAATTTATCATTTAAGTGTTTGCAGGAAGGTAAATAGGCAATACAAATATAATCTTTCTTGTACAATGAACTATCACCGATGTAAATACCGACAGACTAAGGTCCATCGTCATTTCATAGAGAGTTCAAAAATAATTACTAGAAATGCCACAATCACCGACGAGCTTTCCGACGACCCACAATCCGTCGGCATTTCACAGAGAGTTCAAAAATAATTACTAGAAATGTCACATCACCAACAGACTTTCCAACGACCCACAATCAATCGGCATTTTCACAGAGAGTTGACAAATAATTACTGGAAATGCCACAATCACCGACGAACTTTCCGACGACCCACAATCCGTCTGCATTTCACAAAGAGTTGCAAAATAATTACTGGAAATGCCATAATCACCAATGAATGTGCAGACGGATTTAAGTTCGTCGATATGTTGTCCGCGGGTCAATTTTACCGACAAAATCACCGACGGACTGTGCGAATTCCAAAAGATGGTGCATTAACTGCATCTCTTACTGTGTCAGGTTGCCAACGGAATTACCGATGGACCACGAAAAATATGGAGGGTAATTAAAAATGATGGTGTGAAATTCAAAATTTACTGACGGATTTTTGAAGCTTCACCGACGGAATAATTTAAAATAATATTAATTTTTTATTTCCGTCGGTAAAACTGCGCTATAAATCCCAGCGACCACCCTTTCAGTTCATTTTTTCGTCTGCTTCATTTCACAATTTCATTTTTTCCTTTCATTTCCTTCAAGATTTTTGTGTTTTTGGCTTGTAATTTTTAGTTCAATCTTTAGCAAATTAAAAGGTATGTACTTCCTCTTCTTCATTTCTTTAATATTTTATTTCTTTATTTGTTTTTTGTTTTAGCTATTGTTATTTTTGTTATGTTTTTTGTTTTGGTGTATTTTTATAATGTATATAAATTCTTGAAATAAACCCATTATTAAGGTAAGCATATTTCATTGCTAAAGTCTAATTTGTTTTTTAATTTATTGAATATATTTTATTGTTGTATTGCCATAATAATTGAATAATTTGTTGAATTGTAATTGTTAATGTTGAATTTACCTTAGAATTAGTAATTGAATTTGTTGGAATAATTAGTAATTTCACTCTATTATTGCATGATTTGTGGCACGCTCAAATCTTTTTGGGACTCTTTCATGCCCCCCAGCTTTGTTTGGGCACTTTTGATCATTGAGGATTTTCTTTCATGCCCTCCAGTGTTGTTTGGGCACTTTTATCATTGAGGACTTTTTCATGCCCCCCAGGGTTGTTTGGGCACTTTTAATTATTAAGGATTTTTTTGCACTTGCCCCCCAGTGTAGGGTGTGATCCTAGCCAAGGTTATTTTTCAAGAAAAAGTTATTAGGCTCAAAAGGGGACTACAAGGGATTTTTAGCATTATGAAAGGATGATCAAAGATGGCCTTTCTTCATTTCAAATGCATGCAGTTAGAATCGACAAGCTTTGCTTTCTCACATGCAAAAATAGTTTCTCATTATTCATGCAGTCAAAACTCAGCTTTGAAGTTATCTCATGGTGTTCGGGTTGTCTTTTAGGTTTTTTAAGTGTTAAGATATCACTTGAATTTTCAGAACTTGTTTATTAGAACAAACACCAATTTGATTTTTTTTTTGTATTAAAACTTTGATTTCCCAAAAATCCTTGTGAAAACATGGGGCCATGCTTGTTTTTTTTTTGGAGAGAGAAAAAAAAGAGAAAACACCAAAGAATTCTTGGTGCAGTGGTTTTGTAAGTACAGAGGTGTGCTCAGTATGTTATTTGCATGAACACAGAAAAACACATGATTTTATTAACAGGAAAGACTCATTTGACAGAGAAAGTCTTGTGGCATTATGAGCTAAATTGCCAACAAGACTAAAACAGGTTGAAAAAGACATGATCAAACAAAAGGAAATAATTAAGTAGGCTCCATCCTCCCATCTTGTGGCATAACTTCGTCCTTTATCCTCGAGAATGCACTTGCCTTCTTCACACCCTACTCTTGCCATTAGTGCTTTGACGTTTTCGGAGCATTCTGCCTCTAGTGCATTTCCGATCCACTACTTGAAGCATTATTGTGTAAAGGGTTCAAACTCATGTTTGGAGTTCCTTCTAAGGTTATCCATCCAGCTTTAATCAAATGCATAAGCCTCTTTTTAAAGGCACTGCAGGTATGAATGTTGTGTCCCGTGACGCCAGCATGGTACTCACAAGTGAGGTCGGGCTTGTACCAGTTGGGGTAAGGTGGTTGTAGAGGTGTCAAGGGTTCTGGAGCTATATGTCCGATGCTCAATAGCTTTTGGAACATCTCATTTAAGGACAGCGGTAATGGAGGTAGTTGTTCTTGGACTCTTTGGTGTTTGGTTTGAGGCTCAGTTTTTCTAGCAGGAAAAGAAGAGTTGAGATTGATGTTGGCGATTTGGGGTGAAAAGGATGGAGTGTGGTATTTTTGGTGTGGGTTTTTCCTACCCTCAACATGGTCAACCTCTTTGTTTTTACCTTCAAAGCCCCTTTTCTCCACAAGTGCAGAGATTCTACCACTCTTTACTCCTTGCTCTATGCGCTCAGCTACTGCCACAACATCAGTAAATTGTTGGGCCGAACTACCCATCACATGCTCGTAGTATGGGTCTTTAAGCGTATTGGCAAACAGAGTGACCATCTCTTTATCCAGGAGTGGAGGATGTACTTGAGCAGCTAGGTCTCTCCACCTTTGAGCATATTCCCTTATGCTTTCTTTGTCCCTTTTCTCTAGATTGGACAAACTGGTTCTATCAGGAGCAATGTCCATATTGTACTTGTATTGCTTGACAAAAGCATCCACCAAGTCTTTCCATTTTTGGATCTTTGTGTTGTCCAATCTCATATACCAGCTCAATGCCGCCCCACTCAAACTATCCTGGAAAAAGTGCATCAGTAGTTTCTCATCGTGTATTACTTCTGCCATCTTATTGCAGTAAGATTTGAGATGAGTCATAGGGCATTATGTTCCAGTATATTTGATAAACTCAGGAACACAAAACTTCTTCAGGACAACCACATTTGGGACCAAACACATTTCTACTGCTCGTACTGGATCGTACAAGTCTACCCCTTCAATGGCTCTGATTCGGGCTTCTAGCGCTGTCATCTTATCAATGTCATCAGATGACTTAGTCTTGTGGGACTCATTGGCAAATGCATCTATGACTGCGGGGGTTGGTGCTGGTGGCATTGAGTGCACAAATGCTGGATTGTATGGAGGTTCTTGACCATGTTCACTCATTGTTTCTTCAGGTTGAGCTGTTGCCGGAAGCTGAACAAAGATAGCTGGCCGGTTAGAAGGACCTTCACCAGAGGTATTTCTAATTGTTTGCTCGAGTAAGCTAGTGAGGCAAGCTACGTTTGCTTTCAGAGACTCTAACTCTTCTTGGAAATGGGCATCACGGTGAGCACGCTCTTCACCTTCCATGTTTCTTGCTCGGAGTCGAGTGTTGTAGGCTCTTTGGGGACCTATATTTCAACCTGATGCAAGTATGTATGTTATTTACAATGGATGGATGTATGTGTATGGATGCAAATGTATGTACATGCACATTGCTTATGAATGGCAAAAACCCATGCAGAATGAATATGTACGGCGTTCATGCTCTAAAGGAAGGTTTTAGGTCATTACATGATGGGTAGGCTTTCTACCTGGTCTTAAAAGGGTCTATGAACTGCCTAGTGACCACCTCACGTGAAGGCAGTATAGGGGTTTACAAGGAATGGTTGGGGCACAGTGTGACCGCCATTACTGAGTAAACACTCAGCTCATAGTTGG
>Ga0307518_10003277_pt1 | contig 11686 bp, 9 predicted proteins | sample 25_EM_MG_FD_203889 | JGI IMG/M metagenome (GOLD analysis project Ga0307518, IMG submission 203889) | Populus trichocarpa ectomycorrhiza microbial communities from riparian zone in the Pacific Northwest, United States - 25_EM | ecosystem: Host-associated > Plants > Roots > Unclassified | place... | reverse complement strand
CAAGTGAAAAGGTAGGAAATTTCAAGTAAAATTTTATGGTGTTGACGGTGGTTATTTCTTGCAATCAATTTTAAAATGTAAAGTTAATAGTAAAATATAAAGTTAAATCTTGTGTTTAATTTTAATCATATAAATAAAAATAAAAATAATAAGATTTAAATTTATAATTATTAAGTCATCAAAACTCTAATACCATGTCAAAGAATCATTTCAATCCAATAGCTTAAACTGTTAGGTGAGATTCTAAAATATAATTTATATTATTCTCTAATATAAAAAAAACAAATATAATAAAAAAAAAATAAAAATGAAATTCATGTCCATTAAAAATAATAAAAATACTTCCACCTAGGATTGATTTCATCTAAAAAAGTAATTGATAAGATGTGATTAATGTCTGCAATTGCAGCTTCAATTTGAGGAACATGAAATTTCTCAAAATTGCATGGTATGTGACTAAAATTGATAGTAAAACCGATTAGATACTTGGTAGCTACAAGTCAGCTAGGACAGTACAGAAAGTGAAGTTCCTGCATCCCAATAGTTCAAATTTATGATGATTGGAGGCTACACCACTGGCCAGTGCCATGGACCATATGGCCATGCGATCAGTGTGGCCTGACCAAAGAGCCTAAAAGGCTGTCAAGCATGTGGGAGAAACAGAGAGGTGACAAAGAAACAGAACGTGAAGGTGAATGAACAAAACCTAGCGCGCGAATCATTGTGTATTATTCCCTCTATCCTTTATCTCCACGCTTGTTAAATGCTGAGTTCTGTTTTAGGCTATCCCTGATGTTAATATCAAAACCCAACATTGGATCCCAACTTACCTGCAAAAAGGTAGGGCTTTTTATTTTCCTTACTTTTTTATTATGTTTTGCATCCCACCTAGACCCAGCCCTAGCTCTTTCAAAGAATTTCTTTTGGCACTCACTGATGGGTTCAACACAGCCATATTGAACCCAGAGCAAAATCATCATTCTTGAGAGATCAATGGCAAGGCATGCCCAGATGGGTTCAGCAAGCAATGCAAATGAAGCATTCCATGACTAATTGTTGTCTCAGTTCCATATGAAAAATGCATCTGATGTAGAGAATGCCATTGGGTTTGAACTTGAAAGCCTGAGAGGAAGTCATCTAAAACAGTTGAAACTTCAGACATAGCAAACTCCAATTGTCTTGTTAATCAGATTAAAACATTCATAAATCTGTTCAGATTGAGGATGTGATTTATCTCTAACAATAAATTCATTGATAATGCCATTCACCTCAATTGAACTAGAACCAGGAGTCTTCTCGACTCCTCTTTCCATCATCATCTTTCTTATGTTCTGAGCCTCCTCCCACTTACCAGCTTCCCTGTACATATTTGCAAGCAAGACGTATATTCCGCTGTCATGGGGATCCAAGTCAAGAAGCTTTGAAGCTGCTCTTTCCCCAATTAGAAGATTCCTATGTATTCCACAAGCAAAGAACAACGCACCCCAAACCATAGCATCTGCTTCCATTGGCATTGTTTTAATAAGCTCTTCAGCCTCCTCCAACAAACCAGCCCTACCAAGAAGATTCACCATGCAAGAATAGTGTTTAGGCTGGGGAGACAGGTTGAATCTGGACTTCATTTGATCAAAATACTTGCGACCTTCTTCAACTAACCCTCCATGACAACAAGCTGTTAGGACCCCAAGAAAGGTGATTTCATCTGGCATCAATCCACTATCAATCATCTTAGAGAAGTAAAATATGGCATCATTTACATTCCCATAAAGAGCCAAACCACCTATAATGGCTGTCCAGGTCAAAGAGTTTCTTCTTGGCATCTCATTGAAAACCTGAAGAGCCTTTGTCATATTCCCACATTTTGCATACATGTCAATTAATGCAGTACCTAAGGCAACATCTAAAGAGAGATTGTGCTTTTTAATATAGTTGTGAGTCCACATTCCAGTATCAAGTGCTCCAAGTTGTGAGCAAGCAGATAAGCAATGAAGCATGGTCACCTTATCAGGTTTCATATTGCTCCATTGCATTTCACGAAACAATTCTAAAGCCTCAAAGCTAAGATTTGCTTGAACACAACTTCCAATCATGGCATTCCATGCCACAACATTCTTCTCTGGCATATCATGAAAAAGCTTCCCAGCCATATCCAAAAGCCCATTTTTCGCATACCCAACAATCATCGTAGTCCATGAAACAACTGTCTTCTTTCTCATATTATCAAACAAAACTTTCCCCGCCTCAAGATCCCCACATTTCACATACATGTCCATAAGTGCATTAACAAGCGAAATTTTCAAATTCAACCCACTTTCTTCAATATACCGATGAATTTCTCTCCCGAGTTTCAAACTTTCTAATTGTGCACAAGCGGATACAACACCGATCATTGTCACCTCATCAGGCTTAACATGCTCCGTTATCATTTGTTGATAAATCCCCATTGCCTCCCTTGGCTGCCTCCTTCTTACATACCCATTAATCAATGAATTCCAAGAAACCAAGTCTCTCACACAACCTTCATCAAACACCTTATGCGCCAACCCCAACTCTCCAACCGAAACCAACATATGTATGATCCCATTATACAGATACATATCCTTATCAAAACCCATTTTCAATACCTGTCCAAGAATCTCAAAACCCATATAACTTAACAATAAATTAGCACAAACTTTAAACAAAAAAGAATAAGTATAGTTATCAGGCCTACAACCAGCCCTAGTCAGCATCCTTTTATACAGGACTAAACCTTTTTGCGGATTTTCACTCTCTACGCACCCTCTAATCACTGCATTCCAAGAAAACACATTTGGGTTTTGTAAATTATTCAAAATTTTGATACAATAATCAAGATTTCTTGATTCTGATATTGCACAAAACGAAATTAAGCGACTTGAAGCAAACCCATCTAAGATCAACCCTGTAAGGATCATTTGAGCTTGGATTTGTTTCAATTGAGAGAAAGATTTGCAGTTTTCTAGTAAAGAAAGAAGTGGGTTTGAGAGAACATAAGTGTGTGTTGTGTTCCATGAAGTAGGGTTTGACTTGTGAGTAGAGAAAGAGTGTGAGTGAAGAGAAAGACAAGAGAAGAAGGGGTTTAAGAGAGGCTTTGGGATGAAGTGATGAGATCTTACTTTGGTTACATAGTAAACTGTCATCTGTTTATGTTCGTTTTCTGTTTGTGGGAGTTGGAGAGAGAATGAGTTGAGGCGGGAAAGGCTGTCAGTAGTAGTCCAGTCGTCATTAGTTATAAGGCCGGGGTCGGCCTATTAACCGAAAAGGTCCGGATTATGGGTTAGACGATCAACCATTGAATCAGCAGGCTGACTTGAATTTATGGGTTTTTTTGAAAAACAAATTTGTCTGATATTGTTTTAGATTAAAAAAATTAAAAAAAAACTAAAACAATATCATTTTAAATAAAATAAAAATGATGATGAGATCTCTTAACCAAATTATTTAGAATACATGTTGATTGATTGGATTATCTCTTCAGGCAATTCAAAATTAAATTCAGCTCAAGTCAAGCATTAGATTAACCTATCAATTTGGATTGGTTTGAATGAGATACGGAGATGATAATTTAATTTGATCCGGTGAATATTTAATTTATTAATCCGATCTAGTAGATATCAAATTTAAATATTCAACGTGTTTAGATTTTTTTAAAAAAATATATATTATAGGAAGTAAGACATGGCTTTTGAATTAGATTATACAATACTTGATTTAAATCCAAATTGATCTAAATTGAAAAGTAAAAATCCTTCTTTTTTAATATTTAAATATTTTATTTTATTTTTATATCTAAACTAAGGTGAAAATTAAATTAATTTGATTAATTTGCTTAGATAATAACATATCTTATTAGCTATCAATTCAACTTTCTTAAATTATCTTAGTATTAATTTTTGCAGTTATAATTTAAAAAGTGAGGTTTAAAAAAATTATAATTTTTAATATTTTTAATTGATATTTTAAAAGTTTTTAACATGACCAATATAAAATTATAGTCTGTTAAGTAGTAAACATTTTCAAATCAGCAATTAAAACACACCATCTACCATACCACAAGCATTAATGCTTGTTTGGTATTATGAAGTATGTATTTTTAAAAAATATTTCTTAATTAAAAATATATTAAAATATTTTTTATATATATTTTTTTTATTTTTAACATTAATATATCAAAATCATTCAAAAACACTTAAATAATAACACAAAAATAAACACAAACTTGAAAACCAGAAGAAAAGGTAAAACCCCGAAGAATGACAAAAACTAGAATGATCATCTATAATTTGATGAGATCAAAATCAATGTTTTGCAATTGCAACCATTCAGAAAAGACAGGGTTGCAGGAATGGAAATCCTGAAACCGGGAAAACCCCTTGAGAAAAAAAGTAATTAAATGAGCCTAAAGAATTATCCAGGATAAATTATGGAATGGAACTCCAAAAATTTCATCACCATCTATGATTGTATGGGGTGAATGAGAATGAGACTTAATTAGGCCCCACCAGAACCAAACTTCTTCCCAAACACAATCATCTGAAGCTTGTCATATCCGGCAAGCACACCAGCACCAGCAACGGCACGGAGGATGTTTGCACCAGCACCCTTGAAGAGGGATTTAGCACCCTCGTTCTTGAGGATCTGAGAGAATGCATCAAAGGAGCTCTTGTACTTAACAGCTTCACCAGATGTCATCATCATTCTTCTGCGGACAGTGTCAATTGGATAGGATCCAAGTCCAGCACCGTTGGTGATGACCCAACCAAGAGCAAAGCTAGCAAAGAAGCTATCCTGAAATCATCGTGTGATAAATGAAACTACATGAGAATTCACCTTGACAAATGAGATCGAAACTGTTAAACAATTTATAGCAGAATTTACTAACCTGCATCTTTCCAGTTAGGACGACTGGCTTCAAAGAATCATACATTCCAAAATACAGACCACGGTACACAATAATACCAACACATGAAATGTTAAATCCACGGTAAAGCCCAGCAATACCATCTGATTGCATAGTCTTCTTGTAGACATCAACCAAGCCATTGAATTGCCTCTCCCCTCCCTTCTTTGCAGCCTTGGAATCATTTGTAAGACGGGTTCGGGCATAATCCAAAGAATAGACAAAGAGTAGTGATGAGGCACCAGCAGCACCACCAGATGCCAAGTTACCAGCAAACCACTTCCAATAGCCATCACGGTCCTTCTTGAAGTTGAAAAGCCTCTTAAAGTAATCTTTGAATGCAAAGTTCAGGGCCTGGAGGAGGGTTCACAGAATTACTAGATAAGCACAGAAATAAAACTCAAAAGGAATGAAAAAGGTTAGTAAAGCATCCAAGATGGAACAAACCTGAGTGGGGAAGTAACGGATGACATTGACAGTGTTTCCTCTCCACAATGACACCATCCCCTCATCTTTCATTGTTCTGCTGAAACAATCTCCAATTCCCTTATATGGTTCAGAGAGTCGACCAGTCTTGATCATCTCATCCTGGTTTTGGATCAAGAGCTTCACACGCTCAATGGGAGCTGCAGCAGTTTTGGACACAGCTGCAGAAACTCCACCCATAAGAAAATCAATAGCAAAGCCAGCCAAGCCTTTCTCTGATGGGGCTTGGACAAATACTGGTGAGGTAGATGATGCAATCAATGACATATCAGGGGTGGATTGGCATGCCCTTGTCATCGCATACTGGAATCCTGCATTGGAATAATTTCCATATGCAAACTGCCTTTGGTGTAAAGCAGGTCTCTGAAAGCCTTGGGAAAAGCTAGAACTGTGATGGGCCTGGCTTGCCATCTTTTGCATGACAGATGGTTGCTGGCGGCTATCAGTCATTTCCTCTCACAAATAATGAACCCCTGTTCCAAATTAAATCAAACAAACAATATTAAGGTACAACAAAACCATATCAAAGGTACCATTAAGCATATAACTTCATATGATTTTTCTGAATTCTAAGAATTTAACAAACCAAGAATTATATTTCCTTAAGCAGTATTGATAACAATACACCTTATAATTCATAAATATATATAATAACATTATACCTTATAACAGGGTTCTTTAAGCATGGGATTTGCAAACCATTTGAACTGACAAAACTGTGCTTACATAGCTAATGTAGACAGACGAGCATACAGCACATAGGGATATGGTTATGCTTATTCCTAACAAAAATCTACCAAATTATCAAATACCACCTTTATCAGCATGTACAAATCTAACAAACTGCCAAGAACTGTCAACCAGCTTTTCAAAAACTTCAAGTGGATAAATGGATAATCAATTTAACAAAAAGAAAATAAGTAACCGAACCATGGACTTATTATTTACAAGGAAACGCAACACCAAAAAGAGCAGCAGAAAACTGAAGCACTCAAGCTCCATAAAAAATTGATGCGACACTCCATCTGCAGTAACCCCAATAAAGTTTCAACAAAGCAAAAGCACATTAACCACAGTTGTTCTTTAAAAACAACTTCAGTCAGAAAACCGACCCCCCACAATAGCTTAGAATGCATGCATCACTCTGATTCAAGACATACCACTTGCGCAGTAATCAAATCAGGTTTTAAGAGCAAAACCAAATCTCCAAAATCAAATAAAAAACACCATTAACGATCGCATCATATTCTAACAATCAAATTGTCCATTCCAAACCAAGTAACACACAAGCATTCATCATTTATTCCGAAATCTAAGGAAAAAACAAATCTGTCTTATCAACACTAATCAAACATAATCTTTCTACTCTGTCCAAAATGAATTTACTAAATCAATTTCCCGAATCACATCAATCATTGATGAGATGGACACTCAACTTACCAACTGGTGGTTAGGATTATCTCATTAGGGACAAATATTTCAGAACAAATAGCAATATTCTGATCAAAATGACATAAAACAATAATCACATGCCAAAAAAAACAACCCAGTTCGTATATCATATCAACAACTCGCCTCACTATAGATTAAAAACAAAACAAAAATCAAAACTTTAAGATCCAATGAAACCAATAAAGAAAAGAGAAATATTGATATAAAAAACAAACCTGTTAGTTTAAAAATCTATGAGAAAAAGAAAAAACTGGGCAACAGATATAACAAAGATGCCAAGAACCAGCAAAGGGAGGGAGGGAGGGAGAGATCTAAGAGAGAAGTGAAGTGGGTTTTATATAAACATGAAGATGTTAATGCTAGACAAAGAAAATATAGACAAGTCCAAAAAACAAGGAACAAAAGACAATGAACTATAACTCAAAAATACATGAAAATCACAAGTGAACGAGTCATGCGGCGTGTCAAATCAAACGTTTTCCTTGACCTCAAATGTAGCATTTGACAATTTAATCTCTTATAAAAAAAAAAAAAAAGGTGAGAGTTTAGACAAAAATCAATTATGTTAATGAGATTTCTGATTCTGTTGGAGTTGTTGGGTCAATTTTTCATTCATCAAATCAACATTAGTTAATTTTAAAATGATGAATTTTTTTTTTATAAAGTTTTTAATAAATTCCTTGAGTTCAAATTTGATCGATTCAACCGAGTTATAATTGATCAGTTCGGTTACTTGGGTTTGATTTGATTAATATTTAAATGGTTCAAAATCAAACCTGGTCTAAACTAAATTCTAGGTCAGCAGGTCACTAGATGGACCTGTCAAGCCAGGTCATGATAAGAGTTTTTACTATGGTTTGGTGGTTGACTAAGGTCCTGTTTGAAAGTAAGGTAAAAATTATTTTTCAAAGTATTTTTCATTTAAAAATACATCAAAATAATTTTTTTTATTTTTTAAAGTTAATTTTTAACATCAATATATCAAAAAAATTCAATAACACTTATAAAATTTATTGTGATACTAAAAAATTTTAAAAAATTTAAAAGCTAGGTTAGACTGGAATGCCAAATAAATTTAATATGATATGATCATGAAAAACTTTGTATCCAACGGCAATGAAAACCTTGGTAGGTGAAGAGAGATGCATGTTTGAAAGGAAAGGTCTCATTTTGGAAATGAAGAAAACATGGAAATTGTCTCTGATTTTTTATTTATTAGCTCTAGGAAATTTCTTTACTTGAACAAGGTGGATGGATTCTTGCATATGTAGCTTACTTTCTTGACAAATTGGTGGCCGCTGTTCTACCACTGTCTGCCTCTTCATTTCAAGAATTTTCAACTTCTAGAAGAGAAACATTTTTGTTGCTGGGATGAAAAGTCTTTTACCATCATTATCATTTTTTATTGTATTTGTTGTTATTTTGATTATAATTTGTTGACTCTTCTGCTCTTGTAATAGGAATAAATTTGGTTCAAAATAAAGGTAAAATAAATTTGGATAAATAAATTTCTACTATCATATTTTTTCTGTATATATATATATATATAAATAGGTAAAAAATTATTTCATTTATGTTTTAGATTTAGAAGAGGAAAAAAAAGTATATTTATTTTTGCATAAACTGAGTGTACTGGCTGCAACCAAGAATTCAACATGTGTGAACAATTGGAAAAAATTTCCAATTCTTTTGGGCTGGCTATAAAATATGAGAAGATAAATATCTTTCAACATAATCCGCTGAGTTTAGTGGACTGAAGAATTCTTAAGAGATTGTGAAAGAATTTGCCTTGAAAATTTGGCACCTTTATATTTGATTAGTATTGCAGACAGAAGAAACAGATAAAAACAAATCTATTTCTAGAACAATTTTGGAGTAAATTTCTATCATATTAAAACATGAAGAACAAGAAAACATGTCTTCTTTGTCCTAGTCCCTGTCTCTTCTATCGCAGAATGATAACCAGATACTATCTGTAGTGTTAAAGAGGTACAATGTGAGATTGCCATCTCCTGATACTTGTCCAAGTATCCACCCCACCTGCGATTTAGACCTGCGCCTCCAAATGAAAATCTCAAGCATGAAAAGCACATTGCAACAAGAGCACAACATATAAGACAAAAATCAACGTGGAGAATCATGAATTAGTCAAACACAAGGGGCAACCACCATAACAAAACACTCTAGTAGCAGCACAGTGAATGCTGGCTAAAATATGTTTATAGGATGTTAGAGCATTCAACTCAACCAAAACAAAGTGGAGAAGCCTGAAGAATACCTCACACGAACAATGAATGGAATTCCTAGATGAAGAAGTATTTCGGAGAAGACCAGCATAAGGTGCACAATGAAGGTTCTTACTGTCTTACAGATCACTATTTGGCAGGAAAAGTACAACTTAAGCAGCTTAAAACTTGTATTGATGTGAAATGGCCAGTGCAAACTAGTGAAGGATAGAACACTAAAGAAAAGAAGATAGATGGGCGTTTCATTAACTGTAAATGGGAATGCTTGAAGCTTATCGATTTGGTAGACCAAAAAGAAAAAATCAAAAAAGTTTCAAGCAAGAAAATATCACACGCGAGCATGGAAAGGGGGGAGGGGTATGGTACCATTCTGTTCGAGAGTAGGATTGTAGCTTCTGTTCATGTAGTTATTACTAGCAAATTAAACATTTTACAAGTCATATGAACAACCATTAAGTCGTAAAAGGAATGCATTAAAAGATGACGAGCAGTTAAAAGCTTCTGCACGTTTTACAAGTCATATCGAACATTCCTAAGGTTAATCTAAGGCAATATATGCGGTACATGATGTTAGGTATCATGTACATAATGCTATAGATATTGCGTGAAAGTCATACAAGATACCAGGAGTGAACTGTCAATCCATCTGTAAAGAAGCTATTGAGGCCTGCTCAGATCAATTGGATCTCTTCCTTGCACTCCGTCAATACCAAGGCAAGCAGGGTCGAATGATGGTTCCGAACTCCTAAAATCCATTTCCAGTTGCTTCTGCCTCAGTTGCAAAGCACTCTGCTCATTCTCCAGTTTCCTCCACTCATTCTCCAGCCTCAACCTCTCGAACTCCTTGTCTTTCTTGCTGCAGTATCTCAACCACTTGAACCGTTGTTTCTCAAGTTCAAAAGTTTGTGCCTGGATGCTTACCCTTTGCTCTAGGAGTTGCAACCTCTGCTTCTTAATCCACTCCTTTCTCTCCCATGGTGACACTGCAGGGTCTTGAAAAATCGCTGCCATTTCAACATCAAAACCATTTCGCCCACCTGATTGAGACCAAAGATGGGCATGCTCATCATTCACTCGCCCCTCACACAACTGGCCTACCCTCTCCCCGTCCTCATCAGCATTATTATTTTCTTCATTATCTGATTCATCATCATCATCATCACCATCATCACTGTCACCATTTCCCTCGGCTTCATCCTCCCCTGACCCATTATTATCTTTCGAGCTCCTCTCAAGGGGTAATGAACAACCTTGTAGATCAAGATCCTGGCAATTGGGTATTCTTTGCCCATTATGGTAAGCACACATTTCCTTATAAAACAAATGTTTTGAGCCCAATATCTTTCTGACATCATCCTTTGCCTTGGCTGAAAGATGAGGCATTGAATCCATAAGAACAGGGTTCTCCACCACTCTACAAGTAGTTCCCCTCCCAAGAATCTCGTTCAGCCTCTTGTACCTCTTATTCAGATCATTGAACTTATCCTCACACTGTTGTGGCGAAACATGACAGCCCTTGCTAATCATTAGCTTCGACACCATTTTCCATTTACCTTTCTTCTGCAAAAGCCCAGATTTTCTCTTAAGCCCCTCAACAGCATTAAGTGTACCATCATCACCCACACAAGCAACCACTGCAATAAGAAGCCTAACGACATTATCTGTCCATTTCATTCGCTGCCATGGAGATCCCTTTTTTCCCTTAACACCAGTAGAATTCTCACCATTCCCATCTTCCATAAAACTCTGGTCATCATCTTCGCTCGCATTGCCACTGCTTGCACAATTAAAAGGACTAACAGCTTTTCCTTTACCAAAATTCGCTGAATATACTTTTGATGGTGTACCTTTCACTTCCGATAGCCCAATTGGTTGGTGATCATTATCAAAACAACCCACTAAGTTCACCTGATGTTGGTGCGCTAAGGAGGGATGACCTAACTGGGATTGTTGGTGTCTATGAATCGGGGACTCAAGGTCTAACAAACCACTATTTGGACCTGACAAAAAACGACCTCCCAAACCCGAATTATCCATGGCAACACACTTAATTCCTGAATTCCAAAATCCTAATGAACCAAAATTTCAAATTTCATATACTCCAATGCTCATGAAAGCAATCACTCCACTAATAACTACGGGGATCATCTAAACCAAGTTTCCATTATCAGAAACTTAGCAGCCAAAGAAAACAAAACCCCCCAAAAAATCCCACTTTCTCCCATTTTCCCTCATTTTCTCACCAAGCAAACAAAAGGGTCGCCATAGAAACCTCAAAACCCACCAAAAACCCCACCAATCCAATCCATATTAGAATGAGTACTAATCATCCAAAACCACCCTACAAGCTTAATCTCTAATATTACTCAAAAACCCAGTATTCCTAAAGCTGCAAATATACAAAAAAAAAGGTAACTTTATAATCAAAATCAAGTAAACAACCCAACAAGATCCAATCTTTTCTATTCCAAGCAATAAAGGTTGAAACTTTCCTTATTAAATTATTAAAAAATGGATATTTTTTCATTAACTAAAGCTAAAAAACACAGTACAAATGAAACTATACTGTATGATTGTTAAA
>Ga0307518_10003276_pt1 | contig 11686 bp, 4 predicted proteins | sample 25_EM_MG_FD_203889 | JGI IMG/M metagenome (GOLD analysis project Ga0307518, IMG submission 203889) | Populus trichocarpa ectomycorrhiza microbial communities from riparian zone in the Pacific Northwest, United States - 25_EM | ecosystem: Host-associated > Plants > Roots > Unclassified | place... | reverse complement strand
CTCCTCTCTCACTTTCAAGCTCATCTCTTGCGCTCTCTCTGTCAGGACAAACAACTCAGTGTCATTTCCATGGCTTTTGCTCATTACTTGGTTGCCATTCCCACTGAACCCTCAGATCTCACAAAAGTTGCACTCTTTAGCACCTCCTTCTCCTCCAGTCCTCCCCTCTCCTCCACCTCCTCCCACCCCGCTTTCTTTTAATAAAAATCACTTTGATTTAACTTTCTCTTCTACCTCACTGAAAACTAAAGCACGCGATTTGTTAATAATAGTTGTTTTCAAGAAAGGCGAAGGCAAAAGAATCAGAAGTGTTAGTAGTTTTTGTTAATTTTGTCAAACTCGGTAAACTCGGTCCGAGTTTACTGAGTTAACCGAGTTTGACCGATTTTAACCGAGTTTGACTGAGTTTGACCGAGTTTGCTAATTTTCGAGTTTTCTACCCGATTTAACACTATATATCTGTGTTGACTCGTAAAATCGTACGATTTTACGAGTCAACTCGCGAGTTTAACAACCATGCCTGTCTTTCAATTTTATGTACTTGATCTAAGAATAGAGATGTTTCATTCTGTTAAGGAAGCTTGTTGTTGCTCTCTTTTGTGGTTGTAATATAGCAGCGCATCCCAGGGGTGTGCTTGCTGTGTTCAGGTACTTGGACAAGCAATCTTTTGTCTATTGGAGAAAAATATCTCACCAGGGCAGTCTATGCATAAGCATTTGGTTTCAGTCTTCTGATAGGTGCCTGTATGAAAGTAAAGTTTAGGTTTTCGAGTTGTCATTTTCACGTTTAGTAGATAACAAACAACTCGTTTTATGAGCTATACTACCATTTCAATTTGTTCTTCCTATCTGTGTTGCATTCTTCCAGGTGGTGATTGTGCCAATCTGGAGAAAGGAGGATGAAAAAACTGGAGTTCTCAATACAGCATCTTCTGTAAAAGAAAACTTGCAATCTGCTGGTATCAAAGTTAAACTCGATGACATGGATCAAAGAACCCCAGGATGGAAGTTCAATTTCTGGGAGATGAAGGTCTGTTCTTATTCTTATTTTAAGTACATGAACAAAAGAAAAGATTAATAATTAATTAATGATTTAGCCCTCTAATTAATTATGACTTTCATGAAAGGTGCCCGGATGTGTCTCGGTCATTAAAGCTTATGGTAATCTGTCAAAAAGAATCTGAATTGTACATTTCTTCTTGTGCTTGATGTCAATTTTGGATGTTTATGTCATTGTGTGACTTATGCAATGTGTTGGACTTGCTACACCTGGTCCTCACTTTTATTTTATTTTAAAAAAAATAGTTTCAATTAGTCCCAACCGCGCTTTTGATTTTTTTTTTTGTTTTAAATTTATTTTTTTGGTGATTTTGGATCGTCTTGATGTGCTGTCAAAAATGAAAAAAACATTATTTTGATTCATTTCCAAGTGAAAAGCACTTTGATAAACAACTTCTACCACAGACCCTTATCCTTGTTCATAAAAAGAAAGCCTTTGAAACGTTTTAAAAAAAAATGGTTTCAGTTGTTTTTTTCATAAAAGAAAGCCTTTGAAACGTGTGGAACAGCCCTTATTTTTTCAAGCAAATATTAAATAATACTTTGGTTTCAAGAGGGGGTACCTCTGAGGATTGAAATTGGTCCCCGGGATGTTTCAAGTGGAAGTGTGGTCATGGTCAAATCAGGAGAGATGTTCCTGGAAAGCAAGGAAAAGTGTTGGAATATCCATGGAGCCTTCAATTTAGAAGCTTATGTCAAGGACAAGTTGGATGAGATCCAGTCATCTCTTCTGGGTAGGGCAACATCATTTCGAGATAGGTGCATTCTCTTGCTCCAGCATTATGTGTAGTGGAAGCTTAGTTATGTGCATCAATTATTGGATATGCGAGGTCTACTTTTCATCGAGGTCATCTATTATTATTTTTCAGAATTATAGCATAATCTCTTGGTGACGAATTTGTTTATAAACAGTGATTTCTGCACCCTGCCACAATAAAAATGCTAATATTTATGTCTATACCACTGCTGCTCACATCCTTTTCTTTGTGGACTTTGCTTTGATGTCAAGGCAGTAATAGCACCTATAGGCTTCTTTAGGAGAAAAACAGGTTGTGGTCTATTAATGCAAATAATAAGTTGACTTTTTCAAACACGCGAGGCATAATCATCATAGTAGACCATCCTACCAGAATGAAAAGGAATGCCAGAATGATTCACAGGAAGCAATAAATTGCTTTTTTACTAGCAAGGATGTAAGAATTGTTTTCCTAAGACCATAGGTTTTCTATTTCATATAACATTAACTTTGTCACATGATGGAAACTGCCAAAGCAATGAAACTGGGAGTTTATGCTTCATCTTAATAGCCTCAGGCACTTTGATCAAATCTCTAGATCTAGATATATAGTTACTTTATCATTGTGCATGGCATTATTGTTCTGGAAGCTTTGAGAGTCTGCTTCACATGATTGCAATTAGGCTATTTTTACTTGTGTAGTTGTGTACCAATTCCAATAATCACAGCCATCTGTAATGAAGTCCATCAGATTCCTGTATTCGTCAAAAACATCTAATATTATTCTGATGTTTTCTTGCAGTAACATTGTGGATGTGGGCTCATATGATGAACTCAAAGCGGCAATATCCCTGGGTAAATGGGCAAGGGGTCCGTGGTCAGCTAGGTAGTTTATTTTGTTCTTCTTCATGTTAGTAGTGGATAAACAATTACAGTATTGAGATCAAAGTAGGAGGGACTCACAGCATGTCTAATACTATGCTGTGTTTGTTGACTGTAGTGATGCGGATGAAAAGAGAGTAAAACAAGAAACAGGGGCAACCATTCGGTGTTTCCCCTTCAAACAGCCTCAAGGGACTAAAACATGCTTGATGAATGGCGGCAAGCCAGCAGAAGAGGTTGCGATTTTCACTCATATCGAGTCCTGTCCCCCATCAGACGTTCAAATGGTCTCATTTGGGAGAGAGCGTTTACCCATGGTAAACTTTGTCATGGATTCCAGTTCTTCCTTGTTTTAGTAGTTTTTATCAAGAGGTTGACCAAAGCAATGCATCATGTTATTTTACCATGAAAGATAATGGAGAAAGAGGAAAGATACTGTTTTAGGTGGTATAGCCAGATTTCCCAAACAACCATTAGATGCGGGTTTCTTGCGTGAAGTGTTTCCATCACAATCAGAGATAGAGTAAGTTGAAGATTGGACTTAAAATATCATTTTTGCAATCCCTAGCAACTATCAATCCCACCTTATTAAATTTCTTTGGAAATGTCAACTTGCTTTGTAACATGTGAAGTGCCAATCTAGGTCGTGACTGACACACATGGATCGGGTGGTATATGCTACATGTGTGCAGGTTGGACCCCTTGTGCAGATAATGCACATGAGGTGTAGACATGTCAGCTGGATGAATCATGATTTCATTATCTTGGTTAGAGTTCTTAGCGCTCTCCTTTGTGGAGAGAGTCAAAAGTTTGGGAACAGTGTGCCTAGATCGGAATAGTTGGTGTCCATCGGAAAATGGGCAAAATGAAGGGATAAACCTGAGAGAAGATGCTACAAAAGGACACAAGCACAACCTGTTTCGTTTATTCAGAATGCGAAGAAGGGTCAAATATGAGTGCAGAGTAGTAGGTGAGATCAGCTAACTCTCTAACCACCCTTCTTCATAAGTGGAGTGTTAATATCTCCACCACAATATTTTGGACTTAACCTGATTGCATTTTCTGTAATTTGCTGGTGGATGCTTTGCTTGCTGTCCTTGTCTGGAAAATGTTGCAGTTAGGATGTGACTATGCTAAAAGCATTCCCTTTTTACAACATTTTAGATCGAAAAACACTTCGCACACAAACAAAATTACACGCTAAATTCTCGTACAAACTCATATGTCATGTAATAAATGATAGAAAGTGCTGGCCCCGAAAATATCGAACGATTGGTTAAAAACAACAAGTAGCAATATGGAAATTTCGCAAGATTTGTTTGTTTGCATGTATAGCATTGCTCCTATTTTAATCGGGTATCTTGAGCCAAAATGTTGCAAGACGTCTATCAGAAGATTTTCTAGAGAAATGGTGTTTGTTAGCTAAGAAAAATACCAGGGAAGATAACCGCCTGGGTTGAGTTTTTTCCATTGCCATTCCTAGACCTGCTTCCAAAGCTTTGGAATGGTAGGAAGGAAGAGAAGAGACAACTTGAGAAAACAAACAGTAACGGTGTTGTGCGGTGAGAATGCTAAAAGGGGCAACTACTATGTGCGGATGATAGGGTAAGATTCAGAGAGTTCTCAAGGAAGCTTAATGGGAGCATCTGGGTCGTCCATGACTGGTGAAAACTGGCACTCAAGTGGGTCCTCTTGATGACGTGGAAGGATCAGGTGCGATTCAATTTTTTGGAAAGGAATCTTGACCTTTTCAATTGTGGTGGGGTTCCTGGCGTGGAATAAAAGTTAACGCGCTTACGTGTGGGTCCCTTTTGAAAATAAGATATTAAATAACAAATATAAAATATATAAAAAAAGGAAAGTATCAAATTATTGAAGAAAGCAAATTGCAAGGTGGTGAGTGACGCAAAGAACTTTCTTTTTCTTTCTTCCTCCTTTATCCCACCCCTCTTCCTCCTCCTCCTATTCATCACTTCTCCTTCGGGCAAATTCTTTAATTAAAATAATATTATTTTAATTTTTTTAATATAATATCATTAGTTCTCAGGTTAACTTATCAAGTTGATCATGTTAAATAAATTAATTTCGAGTTAGTTTTTTAAAAAACCTGGCTTAAGCGTGTTTGGAAGTATAGATGCGATTATTTTTTAAAGTGTCTTTCAAATGTATCAAAATAATGTTTTTTTATTTTTAAAAAATTATTTTTGACATCATCACATTAAAATGATCTAAAAACACTTAAAAAAATATTAATTTAAAGTAAAGAAAAAAAAATTTAAAACTTTTTAAAATTACTTTTAAAACGTAAAAATAAATCAGAGATTAAATTGGTTGTTGGATTTCAAGTTAATCGTTAAGCCAATATACTATCACCACCAGACATATTTTTGATGAAATATGAGACATATTTTTGAATTAATATGATTATAGATAATACACTTGGTGCTCAGGAGGAGGAAATCCTCCTGGCTGACATTTATTATTTAACAAATAAATTAATAATTCATATTGAAAAAATAAATTCTCTTATAGATAAAAAAAATATAAAAATAAAAATAATTAATGCTACTCACACGTGCTGGGTACGAGGAGTTTCGACTATCTTGGATTGAGAAAAAAAATATTATTCCCGAAAATAATGAAATGTTCATTGACACATTAATATAAAGAATTAATTGATATACTGTCTGTCGCATTAATAAACATTATCGTATGGCGTGGTTGTTCGATCTTGATGCTCCTGTGATCATTCTTGTTTCAGTGCCCTAATTAGAATTTAGCACGGCTAACTATAGTTTATTAGCAATCATTTTGCATGAGATTAAGAAGAGGTTTTAGAGTGTGGTTGTGATTGTTTTTTAAAATATTTTTTATTCGAAAATGCATTAAAATAATATTATTTTATTTTTTAAAAATTATTTTTAATAGCAATGAATCAAAACAATCTAAAAATACTAAACAATATTAATTTTAAGTAAAAACATTTGAAAATTAAGGGAATATTGTTTGCACCGCGTTCTCAAACGCTTCTAATTGCATCACACTCGCAGCAACCTCTAGTGTTTTCTAAGTTCTATCATTGGATTTTTTTCTTATGATATTTGGTAAAAAAAAATATATATAACACTGACTATTCAAAGCGAGATAAATAATTTATTTTAAAAAAATTATGGTGTTCAAATTATAATTAATAATAGCCTAATAGTTATTTGTTATAATCTATTTTAATGAAAGATACAAGTATGAGTAAAAAAAATATTTTGAGTGAAAATATTTTATTATTTTGGATTTTATTTTATTTTATTTCTTTTTGTCAGTAGAATGCCATTAATTACTTATATATACCATAAAAATTTTGCATGCCATCATCCATACCAGCTACTCCGAAAAATTCAATTTCTCTTGTGTTTTTTTTTTTTTTCAACTCTCAATCCATGTAAACTAGTTGAAAGGGAGTAAAAAAAAAATCATAGCCTACCACCATGACCTCCAGAGCCACCATCTTCACTCGAAATATGAAAAAGAAAACAAATCACAAAAATTTACAGTAAATTTCACCTGGGCTTTTGCAATAACTGATGACTTTTCACAGCAACTCATATGATATCCATTCTATTGTGTCTTGCGAGATAAAAGATGGAGACCGTGAAGAAATAACTATTTTATAAAGATGTAAAAGTAAATTTGTTTTTGGAATAATTTTATAGTAAATATTTATATCTTCAAAACATGAGGTATAAAAAAATATTTATTTTTTCCTTAAATATCTTTGTAAAAAACTCTTAATTTTAAAATTGTTTAACTAAGACATGTAAAAATAAAAATGGTTATTATCATAATTTTAAAATCCAACTCGAGGGTCGATCCGGGACAAAACCCGGGTCAGTGGTTGAGGTTCGGTCACAGGTCAAATTTACCTGAGTTAGCGTAAAAATAAAAATGATTATTATTATAATTTTAAAACTCGATTCGAGGATCGATCCGGGACAAGGTTTGAGTCATGAGTGAGGTTGACCGTTGACCTGTGTCAACATAAGGACAACAATGATTATCATCATAGTTTTAAAAAACCTGACTTGGAGTAAGGTCTGGGTCTCATATTAAGAGGGTTAACTTAAAATAAAAGTAGTTATTATTGTAGTTTTAAAACTTGATTCGGGGGTTAACTCGGGGCAATGCCTGGGTCACATATAATATTTAATTATTTTCTTTTTAAATATATAAATTTGACAACAATACATATTAAGGATAAAATAGATTTTTTTCATGTTTTATTTTATCTTATCTGTCATAACAAAATAAAATATGGAAATAATCATTTTATCTTATACTTTTATATTAAATACACTTTTATATCTATTTTATATATATATTGTTTCCCGGTCTCTATTTTTTTTTCTCTCAAAAGCTACGAGGTTGCAAAGAATAATAATTTTTTTTTAGTTTAACGTGGGTGTTCAGGCCAGCTTGCGCGCACATCGACTAATCCCACGGGCCCTAAAGTTAACGACCATGTAATCCTCCAATGACCATCATATGAGCAACCACAAGGTTTGAACCTGAGACTACAGAGAGAACAAATCTCTTGGTCCCAAGCTCTTATCACTAGGCCACCACCTAGATGGTTTGCAAAAAATAATTTTGTTAGAGTTAAAAGAGGAGGGATGAAAGAAAATACGTGCCCTAAATTTCGACTATTATGTCTTTATTTTATCATGAATTGCTTTTTACATTAGGATAAAAATTCCTTTTGTTTTCTCTTTGTCCTTTACTGATAGTTAATTTGGGTGCTCATATTTTTTTCTCGAAGACTATATGAATCCTTCGATAATTTGATAACGACTTGCTCATGATATAGATCATAGAAAATCCAGAACAACAAGGAGAAAAAGTTATTGTATTTGATTAGTATTCTATGATAAAAAAAATAAAAAATTAGACATAAAATAGATATGTTTTATAATAGTTTTAGAGTAATTTTTTGTCATTTCAAAATAAAAAGTTTGTAAAAATATGTTTCTTCTATTTTTATCTCGAGATAATAATTAAATGCTATCTTGTAAATATATCCGTGATAAGGTCTATAATTTTTTCAGTGGAAATCCCAGATAGACTGCTTTTATGTGTTTGATATTATGGTATATGGTGCTTTTCAATTAAAAATACATCGAAATGATTTTTTTATTTTATTTTTAACATTAATATATCAAAACCATCAAAATAAAACTTAAAAAAACATAAATTTAATGTATTTCAAATAAAAAATAATTTAAAAAGCATGAATAAAAACGATACAAAACAAGAACATAGATGATATTAAACTTCTAAGGAAGCGTTTGGGAATGCGGTTCAACCTGCGTTCCCAAAAAATTTGAATTTGTTTTTTGCTAAAATTTAATATGGTTTGTATGTTTTGGATCGTTTTGATGTGCTGATGTCAAAAATAATTTTTAAAAAATAAAAAAATATCATTGACATGCATTTTGGCACGAAAAGTTATTTGAAAAACACTCGCAACCACATTACCAAACACGCTTTAAATGTTAGAAAAATCATTCCATACATCTAAGATAATGCTTGGCCTTATCATATTTATGCATGATCATCTACTCCTAATTAATTATGTTTTGCCGTATTACAAAAGGAAACATTATAGCCTCCCATTTATAAAAATAAAAAAATAAAAAATTCTCTAACCTAATTATCATATTTCATGGAAAGCTTCCCATGGGTCATGCGGATCCATGCCCACGCCCTTTAATTCAGGAATGAGAAGGTCTCAAGTTAGGTTAAGTCTCTAGAATTCAGAATCGAGTAAATTTTTATTTTTATAATATTTTTCATATTTATTCAATAATTTTATTAATGTATATATAATTATAGAAAATATAAAAAAATAATATAAATAGTGGGGAGGTAATTTAACATCCAAACTTTAGTTTTTTAGTACAAACAATGTAATGCATAATATTTTTTAATTAAAAATTTATTAAAATAGTATTTTTTTTAATTTTTTTACGTTGACATATTAAAATAATAAATAAAAAAAATATAAAAAACACTTTAAAAATAATTTTAAAAACATTTTAAAAAATAGAACATTGCCAAACAATTTCTGGTGCTTACCTTTTACATGGATGCTACGTTACTGGGCTTTAATGTTTCATCTCAAACTTTTTACCGGGCTGTAATTGGGCCTGTGTCCCAGAAACCCGCTATTGTTTTTTTTTTTTTTTTAATAAAAAGGAAATGAGAAAGACGAATACACCACAACTTCACAAGAAAAAATCAAAATAGGAAACTTCCCAACAAAAAAATAAATTGGAAGATGCCGTGCTTGTCACCAAAACCCAAGGCTAAAATAGGCCCTTTGTCCCCTTGCACACTATTTGACTCTTTGACTTTTTGCATAAATACTTTGCTTGTACATCTCATCTCCGAGCATCAAGTCTAAGACACAGTAAAGGGCAAAATAAAAATAAAAATAAAAATAAATAAATTTAAATTTTGAAAGTAAATTTATGAAAATAATACTAATTAAAATAGGAAAACAGACAAATAAATCATTCAAATCTCTCTTTTATTTCCCCCACTAAATACAATATATCCTCGAATTCCCAAGAAACCACGCACCCTCAAAAGCATTAATAGTCAACAGCAGACAATCAGGAAGGAGGGTATTATGGTCATTTGGTGAGAACAAACAAGGGCGGTTTGGGTATAAGGTGGAGAATAAAAAAGGGGCAAAGATAGAGATAGGGCTTTCGTGGCGTTGATCTAAAGTTTGTTCTTTAAAGCAAGACATTGGCTCTCTTCCTTCCTTCCTAGACAGAAATATCTCTAAAAAATTCTCTCTACTCATCGGAGTTTCGTCGATCGGAATCCGGCGAAGGTTACTTAAAATACTCGAAGAATTGAATATTTCTGAAGACCTTTCTGATCGGACTGTCTTCTATGTTCTGTTGATAATATTATCATTAGCTTCAAAGACTGGAGGAGGAGGCGGCGGCGATTGTGAATATTATTAAAGGAATAGAAAAACAATATCTATAAGACAAAAAAGGTATTATTTTGATTAGTTTATACGATTTGTTTGTTTTCTTGGAATTACTGGAGATATAGATTTCTATGGTTTTTGTGTGTCGACGAGAAGAGAAGACGAAAAGCTTAGATCAGGAGGAGAAGTCAGATCCACTCTCTGCAGAGCAAGATTTTTGAAGTTAGGGTTTTCTTTGTTGCAGTGAGATTTGGAATCTGCTTCTTTTTTCGGGGATGGGTTCTTCTGTTCCAGTTGATTTGTTGTCTCGGATCTGTAATTTCTGAATACCCATCTGCTTACCATCTACTTGTTTTTGAGCAAATCCATCCATCGCAGGCAGTGAATATATGGGTTTTCTTCTCTGCTTTTGATTGAGATTAGAAGATGGCTTCTTCTTTAATTGGTGTTCTGGATGATCTTTGGACCAGACACAATTAGTGTCTCTAGCAACTAGATTTGCTGTCTTGTTTTGTTGTTCAAACAACTATTTATTTGCAAGTTGGTGGCCTTAGGTTTTAGAAACAATAGTGATGAACTCTATCTCTACTACGTCTCATGTTCTGTTAATGACATACAAAGAAGACCTGCAGCAAAGCTATATAGAATCTGAGCCGAGGGAGTCTTTGCAGTCCTTCAATTATGTTTAACATAATCTCCTTGAAGATCTTGTTATCAGCTCTGAACTATATGACAATGTGCTGAAATAGCTGTTCTGATGCTGCTCTGATTCGTGTAGAAATCCATTTTGGTTGAGTTGCTGATGTTATTTCCCTTGTTTTGCAGGTAGGAACGGCAGCAGCACGTTAGAGGTTTAGATCCGAGGAAATTTCTTCTGTCAAGATTGGGGGAGTCAAAGTAAGTTCTGGGATTTTCTAATGTTTCCACATTTGTATGAAGTTTTGATTGTTACATGGATGGTGTTAATGCAAGAAGAACACTAATTATGAAAAAGAAGTGATTTGTCATTGTAAATTGATAATTATGTGTTATTTGTGGCTAGATTTTTACAGATTTGGTAGGGGTCTCTGTGTGAGATTCATATTAGTCTTTATTTAACTGACAGATTTGTATTTATTTTTTCAGACTAAATCCTGTACCACTCCTGTGGTCGGTAGAAAGCAAGGAGCAACAGCGTCCTGCAAGACTTTGAGTGGCGGGCCATCAGTTGATGGGCAAGGAATTAGTGGATCTGGGAGCATGATGAGTGCAGTAGGTCTAGAACTTACTAATTTTATAAATCCTGATTTGACCTGGAAGACAGTTACAAAAGGCTACCGGAGTGCCTCCAGGCGTAAACCAGTTGTGAGAAGCTTTACTGTTGAGACAAAGCTATCAGATGAGAGTGCCAGAAATGCGGATGATATGACAGTTTCAGATACCGAGAAGGTTAACTTTACACTACTTTCTTCTTTGATCTTTGATCTTGCGTTTCATTGTTCTTGATCGTGATTAGCACCTCCATGCTATGTGAGGATTTTAACATTAGCTTGTCTCTGTTGCAGCATGGTGTGGCTGTTCTTGGACGTCGCTTCAGTGGAAAAAATGAGAAAATTGAGCATGTACCCATTAAAAAAAGAAGATTCACAGCCCAGGGTCCTTCAAAACCTTCTCATACCACATCTCCACACCTTGAAGTGGTTCTACCTAATTCAAGTGGAAAACGACGACGTAGAGCAACTGATGTGACTGTTCCAACTAAGCTCAGTCTGAAGACTTCAGAGTTTAATTATAAGTTTGATTACAGTGACGACTTCTCAGGTATCGAGATACTTGCTGCTGTTGCTTGCGACAACAGTATGATTAATGATGCTGCTTGTGTTGAAGAAAGTTCAATAATGGAAGAATCAACACGAGAAGGGGTGGGCTCATCTTCCTCTGCAGTTCCGATCAAAGAAACTGCTGCATCCCCAAAAGATATGGCACATGAAGATAAAACAGAGGCTTTCTCTCTTCAAAATAATGAAGTTACA
>Ga0307518_10003275_pt1 | contig 11687 bp, 8 predicted proteins | sample 25_EM_MG_FD_203889 | JGI IMG/M metagenome (GOLD analysis project Ga0307518, IMG submission 203889) | Populus trichocarpa ectomycorrhiza microbial communities from riparian zone in the Pacific Northwest, United States - 25_EM | ecosystem: Host-associated > Plants > Roots > Unclassified | place... | reverse complement strand
ATGTTTAATTAAAAAATATTTTTGAAAAGCACAATGCATCACATTATCGAACACACACTTAAGTCTCGAGTTACGAGTCTAGTGGGTTAAATCGGGTAAACCCAAATCAATCTAATTTTTTTTATTTTATATAAAAGTAAAAATGACATTAGTTTTTTTTTAAAAAAAAATCAACGGGTTTTGATTTGGTTTTTCTCATATTAGCTAAGTCTCGGTTTAATCAAGGTTTTTGACCGAATCACAACACATTAATTCTCCTCTTAATGAAAACTTGACCTAATATAAACTCTTATCTATCTTGAGTCACGAGTTAACCGGTCGAGTTTTAAAATATTAAATAAAACTAAGCATCGGAGACAATTTGAATTATATTGATTAGCCCAGCATGCACCTTTGTTGGCGAACTTAATTGTGACATTTTAAGATAGAAAGGGTTTATTTTTTGTGATAGAATGAAATTTCATTAAAATATCAAAAACTACAATATGGAAATAACATATTCGAAAATAGATCTTTACTTTTAATAATAATTAAGATTATTTTTTTTTTACAAGTGCAATATTATGCATAATTTAGAAATTATTACATTCAAATTATTATTTAATGAATTATAAAATTCAACGTCACTAGCTTAATGAAATAAAGGGGGAAAATAGATCTAATAAATTCTTATAACATACAAGTCATTTTCCCACGTTCGGCTACAAGTTGCATGAAAAAAAAAATTGAACCCAAAATAAAAATATATATGCAATGCTAATGTATTTTCTAAAATCATAAAAACTTTTAATTGTAAATTAAAAAATTAATTTTCATGTTTAATAAAATAAATAAAAAATCATATACATTAATGTATGTTTAAAAGAGTGGTTAATACTAAATAAATATAAATTAAAAAATAAATATAAATTAAAATATTTGATATTACATCATAAAACTTTTCAAAATTATATGGAAATAAAATTATTTTTTTAATAAAAATAATAATTTAAATTCTATTAAAATAAGATAATTTTCTGAGTATAATTCCAGCTTTTTCATTAATATTATTTTAACAAAAACAATATAGGTCTTTCTTTAAATCATGGGGTCACCTTTGCATATGGAAGATGAGTCATCAATTACTTTTGCTTTCGGAATTTGCATCGTAACTACCACCTGGCCATACACATTAATGATCTGAACAATACTAATGTTCCACAAGTGGTTAGAATCAATTATTGAAGTTGATGCTTCTTTCTTGGTTGAAAATATCTTCTCAGCACAGTGATTTTCACAGGTCCAACTACCAGTATTTACAGGAATTCAACGAAGGAGATAGTTAGGAAGTCCCTTCCTAACCTGCAAGTGTAAACTGCAATATAGCCTCGCCTGATTCAAGTTCTTTACCCAACACAGACAGAGAGAGCTGCGACAGAAGAAGTAAAGAATCTGATCATGAGCGGGTAAAATATTAGCTGTTTCGTGTCTTCACTCAGTGTTTTGTTGGGACTGATCAGATTTACCTGCGTGTTTGATTGCTTTTGTTGTCCTTTCAGGGAGCAGGAGAAGGAGTGCCAAGCAAAACGGCTGAATATAGATGAAAAGGTTCTGGAGAAACTAGACCAGCTAATTGGTGTGGCCAAAAAAGCTGAAGTTAACGATAAAGAAATCTTCAAGAAGGCGCTGGATGACCTCGTTAATGTCAACTCACTCTTCACGATAGCTGTGTTCGTGGGGTTATCCGTGGCTTCTCGCAACCAGTATAGCCTTGAAAATCGACGAGAATGTGACGCGGGTCCAGAGGTGGCAAAGAGACTTGTTGTCTTTGAAGTTATATCTTTTGCTTGCTTCCTCTTATCTAGCCTGATAGCCAAATCACTCAAGGTTTTTCTCAACCTTTTTCGCCCTCATAAATTCGAAGGACACAGGTTTTTTGGATGGGCCAGGGGCGTTGCCTTCTTATCCTCAGTGATGGCGTCAACTACTGGGATTGTGCTCTTGACACTTTCAATGGCCGATGTTGTACAGATAAAGGTGGGGAAGCTGTCCTGTGGGAGCTATTATTCTGTCACTGCAGTGGCTACGCTCTCTGTGATTGTGTTTATTGGGGTGCTTATTTATTTGCCATCAATGTTGTTCACTATATATTATATCATGTTCCGGTTCCCAAATCAGGTTAGCTCAAATGATAAGGGATCTCAGAGTTGGGTGTAAGAGTTTCCAGTGTGAAAAAAAAAAGTTGCTGTCCAGTATTTTTAATCTCGAAGCGCAACGAAAACCTGTAAAAGGGTGGTGTTTATTTTACTCGTCTCGTAGATATTTGGAGCAAGACTGGTATAATTATTTTGACTTTCCGATTCAATTTCACTTGTCCATGAGGCTTCCCTTGTGGCGGCGTGCTGTCCTCTTCCACGCGGTTAGAAAACATCTCCTTGGAAAACTAGTTAGCCTACGCATTAAGGTTTTCGAGGAATACCTCTAGATTAAAAGTTTTCAGGAGTAGTTCAAAGTTCAAGTCCTCTCAAATGCTAGAATTCTTGATGCAAAAATAGGGAGGCAACTATTAACTTTCAATTGCCATACAGGAACTTCTGTATATTGCGATGTTTCCTTTTATCCATCTATAGGAAAATCAAAAAGACTTTTAAGAGTCGAGAAATTAGCAGCTTAGAGGCTTGTGTATTTCTGAAAAACAGGCTAAGACTGAAAGTTCAAACAATAGAACAATGGTTTCCTAAATCCTGTTGTGAGACGGAAGAATTGTATGAACTACATGTGGCATGGTTTAAAGAGATCAGACTGTCAAGGACTTGTATTGGCATGGAGAGATTGTATCAGATTCTTCTTCTGGAGATCTCTTGGCAAGAATAGTAAACAAAGAATCTAAGCTATTTTCAGAATTTCTGAGTTCACACCTGACTCTGCTCCATAGATGTGTCTCAAATGATAAGAAATGGTGGGATATAGGTCTCTTGGTGAGAAAAAGAAGAAAAGGCCAGACTGATATGAAGTAAAGGACATTTCAGCTGAAACTACAGATTCAGACTACATTTTGGAGAAAAGGAAACAGCATCTCAAAGAAATTGTATAGAGACAAGCCAACTAGAATATCAAACAAGACCAACAGAAGCTACCTCCTTGATTCGATTTCTTTTACACTTTGAACTATGTCATCAATGTTTCTTGATAAGTGATTGGAATGCTCCTCCATATCTCTCAAAACCATATCAAGCTGTTCTTGATAAGCTGCAGATCGCTTTCGCTCTCGTTGTAGCTCAGCGGTCAATTCTCGAATCTTTACATCTTTCTCATCCTACAGAATACATAAGAAATAACTGCATGGTAAATAGAAAATACTAACAAGATTATTGTAGAAATGGTTGAAGCCTCTATCTTCACCTCTCACGAGACTGAATGCATGTTAGATTGGCATCGAGAATTAAAGGTATAGAGATCTAAACAAAATAATCACATCATCATCTTCGAGGTTGAGGTTGGACATTGAAAGAGGATTCTGTATATAACCGATCTAGGAGCTGAAGTTTTCATATCAGATTCCAAAACCTCTATAGATTTCCTATTTTAGGGCAGGGCAAAGCAATAAGGATGGACTTGAGATTCGTTTATACATGTTTGTTACTATGGCCCAAAATCAATCTAATGTCATTTATTAGCTTATAGAGTGAACCGGAGCAAATCTTTCATAACAATATAAGAAGCACAATAATATCCTGAGAACTACTTAATGCAATTTTATACACAATAAACACCCAAAGCCCAAAGGGTTCCCAACTTCTTGGCTATAGGAGGAATTAGCCTCAATGCAGTATTTTACAAATACATGTATCCCTGAGTTGAAGTTTCACTCTTTTGGTGCTATCTGGAAATTGTTCATGACTCTGAAATCCCTTGATTCAGTCAGAGAATGAACTGCACGCTTCAGATTTGAGATGATAACCATCTCAAAGAAACAAATTTGTTCACTGGAGTCAAAATTTAATGACTTCACTCACATTTCACATCCCATAATCTCACACAAATGAAACTCAGGCATGGCTGGTGAGACTGCCTAACAGAATCTTCCATTTTGAATAAAGTAAGATTGCTTTACAAAGTCTTTCATCCAAAAGTTCACAAAATCCTTCATTTAATGTAAGAAGGCCTATAAATTTGTTATTTGAAAAAAAGGTAATGGCACATAGCACTGCTAGTCATTGGGAAGCAGAAAAAGGCTCGAACAAAAATGACCTGAACAAAGACCGCCAACTTCCACAAAATGACAAAAGTGTCCTCTAACTGTTGTAGTGGTACAAAAGAGAACCAGAAGGCCAACAGTTTTGGTCATTATACAAGTACCGCCTTCCTCTAATGTCATAAATTGCTCATAATTTAACAGCTCTATTTTCTGAATTTGAAGCTTTTTTCAATTAAAAAAAAAAAGAAAGAACATCTTTCTTATTAACAGTCACTCATCCTTTATTTTTTGCTGGAACGGACCTATATTTTGGACGGAACAGGGAACTTCCAGATAGCACTGAGTCAACTAGTAATCATGATTACAAAAGGTTTTGAGCTTGTTCAGTTAAGCAAAAGTTAGTCTTCACAGACATAAACATAGATAACCATTGACCAGTATTGCACCCCATCCAAAACAAAAGAAACGGCCTGGATATCACAGGCTGGTGTCTTCAAGCGAAGAAGGAAGCAAAAGATTGATATCTCTATCATCAAAGATACAGCACAGAACAGCACTGTGTGCACAAAGACAGGTTCACGCCATGGTGCTACCCATGCAGCACCATGTGTTGGAATGACAGGAGAACACCTTGATTAGGTTCTCATGGCAAGGAGTCAGGGAATATGCACAACCCAAAAAAAAGGTGCCTACTTTACACTTTGCAGCTTGCTGCTTTCACAATAACCTTCACCTTCCAAACCACCCTTAGTGAACAAGCAAAGCATGTGGTATCAACTCATTTTGTCTTGATTACCTGTTATCAAAGTCTCACTTGACAAGTTATTGCACTCGACAACATCAATTTGAAGTTTGAACATTCCTGTGGTTGGAAGACAATTCTACTAACTGTAGTGAGTAATAAAATGTAGATTTGCCTCAAAAAGACATGTAGGAATCTCGGGAAACCCTTCCTGAATGTGGTTTGTCTCTCTACCACTCAACGAGGTTATCATGCAATCCAAATAAGAAATGGACATTGTGCTTCAGGAAGTAAGATGGGTTGCCTTTGTTCCCTCTGACCAGGCTTACTTTTTGTCCTCCAGTTGCTGGCTCACTATTGCAGGCCATCCAGTCTATGATACTTAACAACTGACTTGGACGCTCCAAATTTTGGGATTGACATAAACAAGATTATCTTCATTCGGTGGTTTATGGACTATCTCAACTAGCAGGAACAAGGCAGGACTTATTGCAAGGGCACGAAAAACTAATCTGAATAAAACCCATCTCCATTGCAAGAAGACTTGTTTTAGAATTTTTGTACAACCCTTCCTGAAGTCAAGTAGCTTCTGGAAAAGATATAAGCTGTATTCTAAATATAGCACAATTTATTGTATGTCTTGTGCTTAACAGCTCCATAGACTTGAGGAAAAATAATCATAATCTCATCTTGCAGTAATCCAACTTACAAAAACTAATATTGCAAGAAGGAACACTAGAGCACTTGTTATCTAGTGTAGGCAGGCAACATGTTCTGACAAGCTTGATGCTTTGTAAGAGGTAAAATGATTGATAATGAACTTCACCAATAGACCAGGAAAACAATAAAAACAGACAAAAACTTTGAAGCAAGGAAAGATATAGTAATGGTCCATGTAGCAAGCAACTATTTAAACTGTCACAACAGTTGAGCTTTACTTTGTCCATGACACTCCGAGGAAAAGCCTCAAATGATCTAAAAAGCTAGTAAGCTACCCATCAGCTTATGAGATGATTGAAACTTATAACCAATTCAACATTCGAGCACAATAACTGACAACAGAATCTACTGATAGATCAACATAATGAGCATCAATGCTAGTGAATAACCCAGAAATTACAGCTAGGTGACTAACAAGTGGAAACATGGTAAATAGAGATATAAATAGGCAGTTAATACTTTTTTCTTAAAAGAAAAAGAAAAGGGAGACTTTTCTATTGCTGCACTCACCGGTGTTTGAGATAAAAGCACAGTCCGACGACCATTAGCGGGTGTAGGTACCAAGGGATGATTGTGCTCCTTTACAAATCTTGTTACAACCCATTTTCCTGCTTTCTCTTTCTTCACAACTATCATTGCCTTACACCCTTCTCTTGTGACTGCTCGAGGTTTCCTGTTTTCACTTCTTCTAGGTCTTAACTTACGAAATCCTTCTTTATTGCAAACAAGTCGACGCCAAACAACCTTCCCATCACGCATTGATCGTCGAAATGCATCAACGCGCATGATAAATCCCACATGCGTAGCATATGCATCATAGAACACCTTGGCAGCCTCTTCAGACTCAAACTCCATGCCTACACATGGTTCCATATCAGAACTTGCTTCACTAATTGCCAACTCTTTACCATTAGAACTCTCCACAATTTGATCCATGTCTCCATCTTCACTCATAGAAGCAGAAGCGTTTTCATCCACTGTAGACAACACCATACATACTTGATTAGTTCAGTTGCAACAATGCAAAACAAAAACATTGACTATGCAAGAAGAAAACCGTTTTATCGAGGCTTTTTCTTGATAACAGTGTACTGCTCATTGCAGAATTTGATCCAAGAAACCCACTTGTGTCCCATCATGTTATTTCAGTCCAAATGCTCGAAATTATATAGTTTAAGTAATTTTATGAAGCCCATTTTGTTGTACAGCTACTAAAAGAACTGGTTTTTTCAAATATATTAATTCCCAAAACATACAAATCAAAAGAAACAGAAGGTTTCTAGGTTTTGTACTTTACATACATCAAATAGGAGATGTAAGCATAAAATGGCACCCAACCTAAAAAAACCTTTTTTGTGTTAATGATTGAAGCTTCAACATCACCATATTGAACACACCAAATATACAGAATCAACAATAACAAACGAAGGGTAAAAACAAGAAGAAGAAGAAGAATGGGAACGTGTAAATAATAAATTAATTCAAGAATTGGGAAAGAAAACTCACTTTGTGATTGAGACATAATCCAAGTCCAATGCTTGCAGTATGGAATGGAATGGGAATAGAGATAGGAGGGGAGTGCGGTGCTTTACCCTGGTTGGTTGGGTTTGAGGGTCTCAAGACCAGAGACACAGGGTGGCTTTCTTTTCTTTTCTTTTTTTATTGGGTGGTTTCTCTACAGTTTTTTTTTTTTACTTTTTTATTATTATTATTAACTGGAAGCTCATTGGTTTGTGCTTTTTAAAAGTGATTTTAAAAAGATTTAAATTTTTTAATTTGTCTTTTAATATTATTTTTGAAAAGATTTAAGATTCACATTCACCTACAAAACACAAAACAAGGAAAAAAAAACCACAAACACACAATCAATTTATTTCTTCCTTTTTTTATCTACTTTTTTCTTTTTCATGGTTTGTCGGTTGATGGTTAAACCATGATGGTCAATCTAGTCGTGGAGAGAATAGTTGTGGGTTGTGAGGGAGCGAAGGTGAGGAAGAGTTTTGGTCATTTGTAAGCTGATGGTGTGGAGGGGATTATAGCTACTGGTTCTGTGGCTACCGTGGCTGGTTTCGATGTGGAGATCGCGGTTAATGGTCTTTAATTATGAGGGAGAATGGGTTGGTGTTCTCGGTGGCGGTCTTAGTCATGAATTGAAGGGAAGGATGAAGACGTGTAGATTGGAAAGGAAAACTTACTTGTGAGAATTCGCTTTATTATTCCTAGATCAATTACTTCAGTGTCACTTCAATTACTAGAACCAAAGTGATATTTCACAGTACGAACGTCTTCGTAAATCTTGTCAAAGTAATGCATAGAGTTCAAGATGAGAGAAAAGAAAGAATGAATGATTATTCAACAAATGAAAAACTATTTTTCATATGGGTTATGTCCCTTTATATATGATTAGAGGAGGCGGTTACACTCCTCTAATAACTTGGACCAGGCCTATCCATTATGGACGGACAAGGCCTAACCCAATAACCAACATCTCTCACTCTCCCATGAAGGACGAATCTCTCTAATACATTATAGTTCAAACTTGCACAAGAATTTCATACTTGACAAACGGACTGTGCGACCTGAAACACACAGTGAAAGGAGCTCCAATATATAAACCTAATACACACCATATAGGAGACATCAACCTCATAATTAATTATTTCTTAAAGTGTACTAATATATACCCCGAGCATTTTTAGTTACACATGACTGAATATAATTCAATCCCTCAAGAATTTCATACTCAATCCATCCTTACAATTACAAGTATTCTAAATCATATCAAATCTATTCAAGTGATGTGATCCCGACTAGTGAATACAAGTAACATGTGTTGAACTAAAATTACTTTTTCTTTCACTCTCATATCAATCAGATCTGAATTAACTCACTTTCCTAATAGTATTCATTTAAGTCGAATCATTCAATGACTATAGGATATACTCCTAAAGTAGATATCATTAATACATCAACTCATGATATAATCAAAAGTCACAAAGGGTAAGATTTTGAGATCTTAGATATGATCTTCAGGACTCATATAATAAAGAAGCATGGATCCATTCTTTATTCCTGTAATGGTCGCTAGCACATGTAGTATGAAACACATGTTATAGTGGAGCTTACTCTTTTATTTTCTTAAGACAAAGAGTGTATGTCGTTGCTCTTCTTGTTGGAGAAAATTCAATATACGAGTTTTAGTCTTGTTGCTAAAAACATAGACTTCAAATCAGAAATTCTCATTTGTTCATTTTTCATTAGTGGCAGATGAATAATTTCATGCTCGACTTCAATCATAATAGACACATGAATGGTAGGAATTCATTCATGCCGATTCTTTTATTTAAGAATCTCATCTTGGTCCCAGCCAAGGTGACTTTTCAATAATCATTTTGAGTTAAAATTGCTCCCACTGCGCCCAAGTCGCTTATTAAGCGTTAAAACTCAAATAGTCTCATCTCTACTCACCTTACAAGTGCTAGAGGTGATTGCTCATGTGAGTGAGTCAATCTAAGTCTATCGACATACTTCAACAAATTGTACTATACGATACTCAATATAATCCATAAAATAAATAATGAATAAAATGATATTCTAATGACATTTATTCTTTACTCAATCATTGTAAGCTTTCGTACGATCCTTAAAACTAATTATATTACTAATTACATTCTACATAGGCCAAGGGATCTCACATGTCTAACAAATGCATCCCTTGATATTGGTTTTGTGAGTGGATCTACAACCATAAAATTTGTATAAATGTGTTTTAGGATCACATCTTGTTCAGTAATTGCTTCTCTAATGTAGTGATATCTCATCTTGATGTGTTTGGTCTTTCCATGGTATTTTGGATCTTTGGCCACAGCTATTACAACAGTGTTATCATAGTAAATTGTCATTGGGTCTGATGCTGATTTAACAATTTTCAATTGATACAGGAAATTTTTTAACCAAACGGTATCTTGTGTTGCTACGGAACAAGCTACATACTCAGCCTCTATGGTAAATAAAGCTATGTAGGATTGTTTCTTGCTCCTCCATAGTATTGCACTATCATTAAGCAAGAAAGCACATCCTGAAGTTGATCTGGATTGGTCGACATCTCCTTTCTAATCAGCATCAGAGAAACCAATCAATCGTAAGTCTTTCTTTTCTTGGTAACATGGCATGTAATTTGAAGATCCTTTCAGATATCGTAGAATTCTTTTGACTGTCATCTAGTGTTTCTGACCAGGGTTTGATTGATATCGGTTAACCAATCCAACAGCATAACATATATCGGGACGTGTGCACATCATTGCATACATCAAACTACCGATAACACTAGCATAAGGTATTCTGGACATTTTCTTCTTTTCTTCTAGAGTCTTGGGACACATATCACAACTTAGGCTCAAACTTTTATCAACAGGGGTGTCCATTGGTTTGCTATCTTGCATGTGATAACGCTCTAACATCTTTTTGATGTAAGTCTCTTGAGTTAAACCTAAAAGCCTTTTAGCGCGATCTCTTATGATTTTCACACCAAGAACATAGCTAGCCTCACTCATGTCTTTCATGTCAAAGTTTGATGATAACCACCTTTTAGTAGTATCAATCATTTCTTTGTTATTTCTAGCTATTAAGATGTCGTCAACATATAAGGTCAATATTATAAAACTATTATTAGAATGTTTTAAATACACGCAATGATCTTCTTCCATCATTATAAAACCATCTTTAAATATAGCTTGATGAAACTTGACATTCTACTGTCTAGAGGCTTGCTTAAGACCATATATGGATCTTTTAAGGTTGCAAACTTTGCGCTCCTGTCCTTTAGTCTTAAATCCTAAAGGTTGATCTATATAGATCTCCTCATTTAGTTCTCCATTAAGAAACGCAGTTCTAACATCCAATTGGTATTACTCTAGGTCCATATATGCGACTATAGCTAAAATGAGACGAACTGAAGTAATCCTCACAACTGGTGAGAATGTGTCTTCATAATCAATTCCCTCTTTTTTAGTGTAGTCTTTTGCTACTAGTTGAGCCTTATAATGTTCTATTGACCTATCTGTCTTACGTTTAATTTTAAGAACCTATTTATTTATAATGGATCTTCGTCATGACGGTAAATCAACCAAGTCCCAAACTTGATTAATTTTCATTGACTCCATTTCTTCTTTCATAGCTTTAATCCATTCACTTGCTTTAGGACCAGATAGAGTATGACTAAATGTTTTAGGTTCTTTATCATCTTATGGAGCAATCATGAACGCTTCCCTCTCAATCTCAAATCGATGACGAGGAATTGGTTCACGAATGCTTCTTCGAGGTTGAGATTACTCATGATCTTACTCCATGAGAGTAGGAATAGATAAAATATCACTCCCACTATTTCTAGGAGGATTAAAAGTTTCATCTAAGTCCTCTACTGAAAGGTTTGTTGCGCCATAATCTAGATTTTCCATTTCATATAATTGAAAATCTTTTTCAACCTCACCTGTCATTGAAAAAACCTTTTATAAGAATACATCATCACACTATTTAATCTTTGTCACTCTTCCATCAGTTTTCTCACCAATAAATTCAAATCCTTTGGAATGTTCAGAATATCGTATAAAGATGCACTTCTTCCCCTTAGGACCAAGTTTCCCATATTCATGAGAAGTATTGTGAATATAAACTGCACACCCCCATGGATGGAAATAATCTAGATTAGGTTTGACGCCATTACATAGTTCATATGGGGTGGATGAGACAGTTTAGAGGGCACACGATTAAGTATGTAAGCAGTAGTCAACAATTCATCTCCCCAAAAGGAAATTGGTAAGTTATCTTGCGCCATCATTGACCTAACCATGTCAAGTAAGGTTATATTCCTCTTTTCTACTACACCATTTTGTTGTAGAGCATAAGGAATAGTGTAAATCCCTAGAAAAACCAAGGCTGGATTAAATTAAAGAAAATAAACTAAACTAAAAAGAAGTGGGGGTAAGAACCAATACACTTAAAGAAAATGGGGCCTAAATGCAAATAAGAATAATTATAGAGCATAAATAC
>Ga0307518_10003274_pt1 | contig 11693 bp, 6 predicted proteins | sample 25_EM_MG_FD_203889 | JGI IMG/M metagenome (GOLD analysis project Ga0307518, IMG submission 203889) | Populus trichocarpa ectomycorrhiza microbial communities from riparian zone in the Pacific Northwest, United States - 25_EM | ecosystem: Host-associated > Plants > Roots > Unclassified | place... | reverse complement strand
TCCATAGATTATTATCATCTACTAATACTGATACATTGCAAGCTGCAACAACATTTCATATACTTCAACAGCAAGCATGGTAAGCCCCACGTGCCACTATCTTCGTATAGTGCTTCATTGAATCGTCACGCTGAATTTTCAGCCTATCACGGAAGTTCTTGATGAAATTTTCTGCCAGGCCATTGATGTCTCCTCCCTCATCCTCTGTCATCCCTTGCTTCCCGGCACTCCCTTTCCTCTTTGCATCACTCCCCTTGTTGATTTCATTGCTGCTGTGAGTTGGAATCTCTTTATTATGCTCCATTATAGCTCAAGCTTATAGAGAGATTGAAAAATTAGGAGAGGAAAGAGGCTGATGGAGACTGTTCTGTGCTAAAAGAGCTTCTGTCTTGTGACAATAACGAAGAAGTAGCAACCTTTTTATAGGTAAAATCTAACTCAGAAACATGAGTTTTGCATGTATAAAAGCAAAAGACAACGGTAGAGAAGCCTCGCTGTTCTATATGCTTATTCTTCGACTAAAATAATCCGGAAGAAAAGTCTACATTGTCACCATAACTTTAGATTTTGTGTAATCACGTTTTGTAAAGAAGATTGGTTCAGAATTTCTTAGCAAAATTCAGACTCTCGAGCGTGTATTATGACAGATCAAGAACCTAATTAGGGCCAAAATCAATCGTTAAATTTGTTCTCTAACAATTAAAGTGATATGACTTGATTTTTCATTTGTGGGGTATAAAGAAAAATTGGCTCAGCAGAACATTTTGGTTCCAACCTTTCCCTTTCGTATTGGCATGAAAACACCTTAGGCCAAGAAGGAAATATGATGCTGGTATAAATTGAAGGTTCTAAGCCACCACATTAAAATCTGTCATAGCTATAGCTAGATGATAATTTACCATAAATAAATTATAAGAATTACTTAACAAATTTTTTTATGAACCATTAAAATAAGAATAGGTTCAAAGAAAAGTTGGTTGTATCATACCATCATAATAGCTTAAAAATATCATTAATTTCAATCCAACAATTGGATCAAATTTAAAATTTTCAAGAAGATTTTTGAGGCCTACTTCTACAGGCAAACCACTTTACCGGTTCATCCATTATACAAATTTCTTTAAGCTAGACTAAAAAGATCCTGTTTGAGTCAATCTTGTTTTTTTTTCTTGATTTTTCTATAATTTATGTTATTTTCAGATTTTTAGCCTTCTTTCCTTTTTATTTTAGAATTATGATTATTCCACTTTATTAAGGCCGGTTTCAGGCTTATATAAAAACTTGTAAATCTTCTAAAGATGCAGAGCTTATAAGATTATTATTTCAAAAATAAAACAAAATTTAGGGTTTTTTATGTTTTAATCCTATTTCAAATAGTTCTTTGTCTTTCTGTGCTTGCTGCTATTCTTGTTGTGCTTCCGCCTGCATCAAAAGGATAGTCCATGCATGTTCCCATGATTCTCTCATGTGTTCATATTTAGTTGAGAAAATGCTTTCTCACAAATGAGATCAAAGGTCAGAACAGATCAATCAAATCATCTCTTTTCCAACAAATTAAGGTTGATGTTGCCGAGAAGCTTGAAAATGGAACTGAAAAGTTAGAGCACATTAGAACAAGAGAAAGAACAAACAAAAAGCCTAAAGACGGAGACAGCACATAACCAGGAAAAGCCAAAACAGTCCTGCAGAATATTAAGAAAGAAAGAGAGAATCTTCAAGAAAAGTTGTTCACACTTCACTGATTAGACAAGGATACGATGGAGAGAAAGCATTATGCAGTATCGAATATGGAATAAGGCATCTGAGTAAGAAAGCACTTTCAATAGCTACTTGTGACTGTGTTTTTAGCTGTAAACCATTCTTCATGTATGCTTAGAGACATGAACACCTGACACATATCGTAAAATGTTGTAGCATTTTTCATTTTTAGCCATTTTGAAAACCTTTTAGATTGCTGAACCCACAATTTTATAAAATGGAAACATGATGGTAGCAAGAATCAAATTAGTGCAGTAATTCCCGATCTGCTTATGCAAAAATATAGAGCAACATCTGCTATTAGAGGATACAACTTAGTGGGTTTCTGATGCCCTCCTCTTCCTCTTCCTCTTCCTCTTCCTCACCTTGTATTTCTAAAGCATGATGGTATCAATCATGACCATATCATTAGCAGCAACAGCAGCAGCAGAAGCAGCAGCAGCAGCAACCGCAGCTATATGAAAGAATACATGACACGGGTCAGCCTACGTACAACAACCTCCCTCCTTTAGCTGGGCTTGGGATCGGCTGATCAGCTATTCGCTAAGTTCTAATTAACCTATGTTAATATAATTAAAAAATCATTTCAATTCAAAAACTTAAACCGTGAGATAAAAACTCGTGAATAGTTTTATATTATACTCTAACAAGCATTTATGAAATTATGATCATTAGCACTAGTCGAAAAAATTGAAGTGAGAACTGGTCAGTCATGACAAAGACTTGGCAAAGAAGCATCAAACAAACTGTAAAATATATCTTTCATAAAACGTTATTGATCAACACCTTTACATGTACATTTCATCTTACAATAGAAATTTTTCTAATAAATCCTGACATGCTATACTGCTGAAATCTCTTAAACCCTCCAGGAGATCATCTAGTGGAAGCGTTCAAGCGAATCTTCGCGCTGAATCTTAAGTTGATCGCGGAAGTTCTTAATGAAAGCATCAGCCTTTTCATTTATATCTTCCCTATAGTCCTCCATAATCAACCGATTTTGCAGCCTTGTTTCCCTCCTTTCCTCAGTTTTCTTGTCATCAATGTCAAGACTATCATGCTTAGCAACTTCTTTATGATCTTCCATTTAGTCTGCTTGGTTGGCCAAGGTTTCTAGCTAAAGAGAAACAGAGGTAAAGAGAGATGGATTGAGAAATTCCTTGTGTGATGGTTGGAGAAAGAGAGCATAATCTTGTATTTATATGCATAGGAATGTAACCTTTAAAGCATGTTTTAGACATGGGTATAAGCAAAGAAAGCTCCAACGAAGTTTTTATCAAAGTTATTAAACCCAACCGGTCTAAGGACCGGGTCACGGATTAAAAACATTAACTCCGGTCAATTCAAAATGATATTATTTTAAGATTTTTTCTTTTAAAAAAATTTAAATGACAGTTTTATTTTATTTTTAAGTCCAACCAAGTTTTGACCGGGTTGACCAATCATAGATTGACCTGCCAAATCTATCGAGTTTAATCATGTTTCAGGTTAGTGGGTTACTAAGTTGACCTATCAAAGGGTTGAATTTATTTTGGATTCGCTTGTGAACAAGATGACCACAAGTGGAAGAAAAAAAACAGTTAAAGGGCTGGTTAGATTCAATTATTGACGAAGTTGCTTGTAGGCTTTCTATGATCTTGTTTGATGAAGCATTATTCGAAGTTTTTAAAGGGGTAATGTTAAAGAATAAGAATTACCTTGTGAAGAAGAGGAGGAAAGAGCAAAACCTTTGTGTTTTAAAGGAAGGATCTTATGGTAGCAGCATAAATTACACAAGCTAAAAAGTTTAGATAAAAGAGACAAGAATCAGAATTGAGTGTCTACATGTACAAGTTGCTGGCCATGAAAAGCAACCTTCTGCTTGTGAGAAACACCTTAATCTACTGCTGCCTGCTTTTTTGGTCAGAAAATAAGTGATTAATGATATATTTATGACATTCTTTTTATGATTTTTATTTCTTGAATTTAGTATATGACCTGTTACATGATTTTGCTATCGCAAGTTCATTTCTGCAAATCTTGATCCTTGATTTGGGTGTTTTAAGGTTTTAAAATCTTGAATCTACAAACTAAAATCCAAACTTTTGTTTTGATTAGAGTTTTTGAATGATTTTTTTATATATACTAGAACATTGCTTGCAGGGTTGAAAGAATTGCTTTGATGGGTTTTTTTTTTTTGAAGAAATTTGATAGACAAAAAATAAAGTTTAAGATAAAAAGATATTATATTTAATTGAAGAAATAAAAACTCATACTAAAAAAGATAAAAAAATAAATAAATTAGGTTTTGAGTATGAGTTTTTCTTGTCCAAGTATATCTTGGGGGTAAGGTAATTAGAGTGATATAAAATAAAATTTTCATTGAAACAAGATTTTTTTTCTTTTCTTTTTAAAACAAAAAAGAGGCTGAATCAATTTCAGGTCCTATTGTCTAATGGCAAACACTGCAGATATCCACAGCGGAGTCAACAGATCATTCTACCCTTCCTTGAAATCAAAGACGCGCGAATGCTTGCTTAAAGAAAGACAAGTAGCAAGTTACTGGATTCACTTCTACTAACTCATATCATAAAACTGCAACTCTTTTGCTGCAGAATTTCCTGTAACCTACCATTTTGTGTATGAGAAATCACACAAGAGCTTTATCTTCAAGATTTCACAAACTAATGCCTCAGGCTGTATCACATACCAGCTAGTCCATAAATGTCAACTAAAATATGGCCTTGGACCTGTACTTAAGACATGCCCTAATGGCTTAATCCCTATAGTTTGATCTACTATTTCATCTACAATAGTTTCTGCAATTATGCCTATCCATTTAATTTCTTAGCAGAAGATGAGCTCCCGATGCGAAAATGGAAAAGTAATAGAAAGCATCACATTCACATCATAAATGTTGAGAGTATCTATCCATGTTGCATTAATTTGCTTCAAATTTCTCAAAGATTATGCTCCAGAACTTCAAAGTAAGCAGGCAGAACATGAGAAGATTTGGTCTGCTTCCACCTGCAACAAGAACAGGAAACCGTCTTAAGTCGCTGAAAAACTTCATAGGATATATAACTTACAAAATTATAAATTTTCCTTATAAAAATCTACCGGATGCCAAAACTTCTAATGAAAACAAATTACATCTCTCATTGTTGATTGTATAACAATATGAGTGAGTTCTTGGCCTCAGATTACTACATGAATGACATATTAAACTGAAAGACAATTTAAGTTAAATAATTCATAATGGAATTTGGAAAAACTGGCATCAATTGAGGTGATATAGGAACAATCTTAGAAGGATGTGATCAGATGTTATATAGATCATCATGCAGCATGCTAACACAAACTAAGAATCTGTTGTCAACTTTCTTTGCTCGAAAACAATTATGATTCTCCTCTAGCAAGTGTCCGAAAAACACAATGGTTGAGATGTTTTGGAAAAGAGGGAACAACACCCTTGCTCCTTCCCGCCCGGGCTTCGACTTGATAAGAAGTCATGTAACTGAGTAGTCAAGTCAATTTGCGAGTCACTTGATCAATCCTTTTTTTTTTTAATCAAAACTACATTGTTTCATTCTTTTTTGGAAAGAGGGAACAACACCCTTGCTCCTTCCCGCCCGGATTTTAACTCGATAAGAAGTTAGGGTAACTGAGTAGTCAAGTCAACTTGCAAGTCACCTGATCAGTATGGGTCAATCCTTTTTATCAAAACTACATTGTTTCATTCTTTTTTAAAAAAAAAAATTCCTTGGTTTTGAATCGGCTGGGTTTGGGCAATCAAAATTCCTCAAACTTTAGCCAACAACTCCCCAATTTTGAATGCTAATTCATTCTGAAACAACAATTTCACATGAAAATTCAGAACCCCCTAACCATCGACTCTGTTCAACGAAATTCAGTAGAAACAAACCACAAAAGGTAACAAGATAACACCCACTAATTAAAGTCGGTCAAATCATGACAAAACAGAGCAACCCATTAATCCAAACACTTTGAAAGATGAGAAGAAATTTGAAGCTTTAGACATTAAAACAAAGTGCTTGTTACATTGTGTTCTATAAAGTTCGCCTCAAAGCATATCACGTTAATGACAATGAGCCTCCCATCCTTAGACACCTTATCTGATCCTAACAGACTGACAAAAATGGAATGCCTTTTCCTCCCTAACTATAACATGCGTTGAATAATCTCTTTTGTTTCCTGGAGTGTCGCACAAATTTCCATTCACGGATCGAAATGAAGATGGTGAGAATTGTGCATTACTGAGAAAAAGAGAAGGGATTTATGATTCCATAAATTTCCTATCAATCTCACTGAGGGATCTTGATTATTAGAAGGCATAATTGCAAGGTACATTTGCAAATGCTCATTACTCTTCAGGACACCAGAATAAGATGTTCATATTATCCTATCTATTAGTCCCAAAATCAAATCACACCAACTACAAGAAAGCTTCCAAATCTCCTTCAGAATAAGTGATCATCACATGTATGCTGACACCTAAAAGGAACCCAAGACTCCAAATGGATCTCATCAATCATCCCTAAAGTATCCAGAAACCCCATAATCACCAAAATTTCTCAGCTTCAAATTAAAATTCCCATCAACTTTCTTTGCTAATTCACTGACAAAGCATAATGTGAAGGAGAACTCATTGCATCAAAGTCTAAGTAGTAGTATTATCAAACAACAAAATAAACTCAATCAACTCATAAGAAAACAAATAAAACCAAGAAATTCAAACAATTCAGAGAAACAAAACCATAAAGATCACATCTTTTTACCTTCATATGGACTCCAACTCTGCCCTTAGCCCGCCAACCTTCCTCTTACAAGCAGGAACAACCTCAAACTGCTTAGCAGGCAACTCCTCAGAAATAGAACCTACAAAGAATTTAATCATACCACTATCAACCTTACTAACTTCAATCCCAGTAACAGACAACCAAACAAAAAGCTTCTTTGCCTGAATCCCTGACACATCATGCACAGAACCATAACTCAACCTCCCTTTGATCTCTTTACCATAGTACACAACCTCATCGAAGTGAACATAACATGGGTTCTTAAGTTTGACTTCAAAGGTCCCATCAGATGGTGATAGCGTGTAGGATTCTACATTGTCTGGGAGTAAGCCACGTGGCAGGCCATACTGAGGGAGAAGTTCATGGATGTCTGTGGTGGTTAGGGGGAGAGAAAGATGGGTTCTTGATAAGAGGAGGAGAGAGAGAAGGTATAGTGCGAGGATGTTAAGGGAAGCCATTGTTGATGCAGAAAGAGAAGGGAAGGTGGTAATTTAAGAAGGTTGTGAAGGGTAGAATGGGAAGATAAATTTGTCATTTGCGTTCCGTGGCTTCGAGGAATTATACGTGGGATTTTGGATGATGACAAAGATGGACATGAATCCTGTACACAGTTAAAAAATAAGTCCCTCCATTTTTAATTAGTTAGCTAGTTAGTCCTTATACTTTTCAAAATATAACTTGATCCTTTTACAAAAAAAAAAAAAAAACTAGAGAGTAAATTATTTAGTTCTTAAGAACATAGGGATTGTATAAGACTTATATATATATATATAATCATCTTAATGAATGATAAATGGCGGGAGAAACTTTTTTACTATACAAGACAATCCTAAAAAATATAAAAATAAAAAAGCATAAATAAATAAAGGGTATATAGCTTTTTTCCGACCATAAACAATATTTTCTAGTGAATTTGCATGTAAATTGAATCTATTTTTTTAAAAAAAATCTTATGAATGTATCTTTCTTATTGATTTGATGTATCAAAACAAATTTGATAAATTATATTGGATGTTAATTCTAAGATTTGAACCTAATAAATTAAGAAATTGAACATCCTTCTTTATCAAATCAATTTTAAAAATTAAAAAATTCTCTTATATAACAGTTAGTTTTCAATTATAAAAATTACATAATTAATTCACAAAGGGATGAAACGAGACTCCACTTACCATGTAGGTTCAATGATGGACCACTCTTGTAAAGAAAAATCATATTCTTTATTGGAAAAGATTAGATATACTTGAATTGCTAATTCTTTTTTAAAAAAAAGTATTTTTTAAATTATTTTTTCAAGTATTTTTTTAATAATTTTGATATAATATCAAAAATAAAAAAAATATATAAAAAATATTAATTTAATATATTTTTAATTGGAAAATACTCTACACGCAAAATGAGGATCTTATTGGTTACCTTGTTATTATCAATAGTTTACCAAATTAATTAGCTTAAGAGACAGAGATGAGCTACCCAGAATATTAAGAACAGTTTCACAAGAAAAGACAGCTCCCAAAAGATTAGTTAATAAAACTCGAATTTGCTTGGATTTTTCAAGTTACGCTTTTTTCGTCGTATAGTATAGTTATAAAACTTAAACCTATGGACCTATCCAATATCTGGACAGATCCATCTTTAAAAAATAAAACAAAAAGAAAAAATTTGATTAATCCAATCAACCATTGATTTATTCTTAATTTTTTTTTAATTTGTTTTTTTTTTTTATCAAAACATCATTTTAATCTTTGTTTTTTAAAGGTTATTCTCTCAACTTAACTCATGACCTCAATCTTAACTTAACTCATGACCTGAATTTTATATCCCAAGACGGGCTTTACAACCATGAAATATACAGTTCACAAAATGTCAAATTAACAATGCCACATGACCACTAAAATGTCACAAAATCATAATTCTTGGCTCCACCATCTCTCTACATCAAATTCGTCTGCTACCATTATCATTAGTTCTCTGGTTGTTAAGTGAGGCAACTATTACGAAGACATGTAATTTGATATGCAAAAGAGATTGCCATCAACAGCTTGTATAATCTAATAGCTACCACTGTTATTATGAAGTGCCTGGTGCTTGAGGCAGCACTCCTGCCCTGCCCGGAAACGCCATGTCCAGCGGATTTACTGTCGCCCCACGCCAACAGAACCCGTCTACACCTGTAGACAATGGTCACCTGCCTCTAGCAGTCCCTTCCTTGCCAAGTTCGTCCAAAACAGCTATAAATACTTTACTAATTGCATTAGTTTTGCACTAGGACATAAAGATTGTGCTCAAACTATTCCATCCAATATTCATAAAATCACGTTCTAAAGTAGTTCCTTCTTATAACTTTCCAGACACAGAGTTGAGACACATAATATTACATTTGCTACTTGTCCAAGCGCTGATATATATATTACGACATTCCCCAGCTTATTGATGTTCATAAAGCTCAATAAGAGGAGGTATACTCCACAACTAGTTTACATAATACTCTGCCAGACTCTTACGTTGTGAGTCTTGAGGCAAGACACTAAAACTAGAATGCTAATTACTTGGATATCAAGCTCCCTCAGCTACATTCCCATACAGCAAAAGCACTTGGTTGTATATCTATTCGGTGAGTAGCATTTGAACATCATTGTTCGGAGCTGGGAGCTGCAAATTGTTGAGAAAAGAAAGCAAACAGCTTAGGATAAGTTCAAAGAAGGGAAACAGAAATCGCCAACAAATAATTCCTAATACACCAAGAAGAAAGTATATGCATTAATGCCACATTTATACACCAATAGTGATAACATTGGAAGACGTTAGCTTACGAACCACAAAGGAAGCTTAACTTATCAACTACTAAAAGAGCGGAATTCAAACAACCATCAATTCTACCAGAAAATGAATCCCTCACTCTCGAACAAACCCTACTGGCACAACGTCATGATCTATTAACAGTAATGTTTTTGCAAAATGTGACGTCCTCGATGATCATTAAACTCTCTAGTACATAATGATTGATATACTAAACAGACATAGAATTCCAAAACATAGTAATAAAAAAGAGGTTGACTTTCAATCACAGAAGGTAAATTCCATAGTAATTCTATGGATGGACGGCTCAAGATCAGTCTTTCGATCTTGCAGTATATTCTATGAATTCAATCCCAACCAAATCCCAACCAAACCAAGACAAACTTCATAAGCATCAAATAGAGGAACTACAAAACTACAACACAAATCCAATTAACAAAATTAAGAACAGGACACAGACAACAAAAACGACAATAATCAACCTCAAATTCCAAAACAGCTTTTTTATCAAACAAATATTGATCTAATAGAGCAAGTTAGTACCTCAAGAAACTGCTTCCACAATCCACCACCACAAGACCCAGAGGAGACACCAGCACGGCAAGAATGAACGGTCTTAAACTGGTCAACATCAAGCTTCTTATTAATCCACCCCACTTGAAAATAAATCGAGTCAGACGGTGGTAAATCAACCCTGATGTTATCAACACCAAGCCAAAGGAAGAACCTTTGAACCTGAATCCCCTTCAAATTCGAGATAGATCCATAGCTCAACTTCCCAGTTATTTTCTTCTCGTAGTAGACCAGGTAATCAAACTCAACATAACATTCCTTCTCTAAATAGACAGTAAAGCTACCATCATCAGAAAGACTGTAACTTTTTACTGTTTTAGGTAATAGCCCACTGGGAAGACCAAATTTTGGCAAGATTTCAAAGACTGTAGGAGAAGGGTCTTGTGAGAGAGTGGGTCTTGTGAGAGAAAAGAAGAGAACTAGAGAGAAAAGAGTTAGACCCAGATGAGAATTTGCCATCAATTTGAGTTTTCCTTGATGGGGGGTTTGGATTTGAGAGAGCGAGAGAGAGATTCTTCGGAGAAAAAGAAGTGTTGTGTTTCAAAGGATTTTGGGCAGTTGTGTCGTGTTTGGATCTCTTTTTCAAGGAGTTTTTTTCAAACCCCAGTGGTAGTCAAGATGGTAAAAGAAAAGTTTTTTTTTTTCTTATATTTTAAGAATACTTAAGATGATTTGAATAAATTATTTAATCTATATTGATATGTAAACTCTGACTTTATTATAACAAAAATTAATTTGAGTAGAGTGTTTCATCTTGATTTTGATTTCGTGATAATAAATTTATTATTTTATACATTAATTGAGATTAAATCTTTTTAAGCTCTAATCGTATAAAAAAATATAACCTTTATTTACATCATAGTTTCTAGCATATCCCATTTTTAGGATTTTCTTATCAAGAAATCTTGAATTTTAGAGTGTCCAATGAGTATTATGGAAGAAAGAGAGATAAAATAAATAAATAAATGTATTTAAGTCTTGGTGGGAATATATAAATTTTAAATTCTAGATGTGATGTTTTCTTTTTTTATACCATCTCTTTCTTTCTTCAAAGTAATTCTATATTGTAATTAATCATTAATCTTATCTACTATTTGCTGGTTTTTTAAGTTACCATCATAGTAATTTAAAAAAAAATCAAAGTTATCTTGATTCACTTCTTTGAAATAAATTCATACTTTCGTCTCTCTTAAGGATCAATAGTGGTGAGGGGCACATGGAATTACATAAATTACTGATTTATTTTAGATTATTGATTAGTTTTAGAGTGTGTTGATAAACCGAAAAATAATTGATTTTATAATAGTCTTGTAAGTATAATAATTCATGTTGATAGAATCTAAGATCCCTATAATAAGCTTAGCTAGTTTAAAAATTATTCCACTTAACATGAGGTTGAAATCTGAAGATTAGAAGAAATCTCACTTTAAAATTGCAGTTTATTAGCAAAATAATTATTTTCAAAACAATATACTAACATTAAAATTCAGAATTTTCAATAAAAAGTCTTAATTTGAAATCTTGAAAGAGTTGAGTTATTATTATAATAATGTTATTAAACTTAATTCAAGTTTAACAAGTTAACTCGAAACAATTTTATTTTAATATTGTTTTAAAAAAATAATTAAAATATTAAATTGAATTTTAAATTTTAACTATAATGAGATTTGATTAAGTTAATTTTTATTTAATTTAATATAAAATTTGATGTAGATGAAGTTCTGAGCTAACAGATTATCAGCCAAACTTGATTTAATAACACTA
>Ga0307518_10003273_pt1 | contig 11693 bp, 17 predicted proteins | sample 25_EM_MG_FD_203889 | JGI IMG/M metagenome (GOLD analysis project Ga0307518, IMG submission 203889) | Populus trichocarpa ectomycorrhiza microbial communities from riparian zone in the Pacific Northwest, United States - 25_EM | ecosystem: Host-associated > Plants > Roots > Unclassified | place... | reverse complement strand
AGAACAAGCACTTCTGGCGTGTATAGTGCGCAATTGGTGCCCACGGTAAGTACTCAATTTATGGCGAGGTTGTGACTGAGTCAAATAATGTGAACCAGATGCCTTGCGTTCCGCAACAACCTAGATGATGACAATGCCCTTCATCGTTGTTGTGATCACGCTGAAGCACTAATAGAGAACTTTCCTCTTGACAGACTCTGGCATGAGTATGGTATTGTTGGGGAGCTTGTGCCGTTCACGAATGATTTCCCCCGTGCCGATATCTATGAATTGATTGCACCTGACCTTCTCCATCAAATCATCAAAGGTACATTCAAGGACCATCTGGTCGAATGGGTAGAGAAGTATCTGCGCCAGGAACATGGAGATGCACCCGCCTCCGAAATACTGGATGACATTGATCGACGGTACGTACTACAGAGCTCCATAAATCCTCGGGACTGATGTGAGGACTTCCAGGATTGCAATCGTGCCGCCCTTCCCAGGCCTGCGACGTTTCCCACAGGGCCGACATTTCAAGCAGTGGACAGGCGATGACTCAAAGGCATTGATGAAGGTGCGAGCTTCTTTTGCTACAGGGGATTCTCGCTCTAGCATTTTTAGGTATACTTGCCAGCAATTGAAGGCCATCTTCCTCAAGAAGTCATTAGTACATTCTGTGCATTCCTCGAGTTTTGCTATACAGTACGGCGGAATGTGCTCACGGCGAAGGACTTGGATTATCTCGATGAAGTGCTCACGTGTTTTCACCGGCATCGCAAGTTTTTCAAGACTACAGGCGTGGTCACTACGTTCTCACTGCCACGTCAGCACTCTATGAAACACTACAAACAACTCATCCAGTTGTTCGGCGCACCAAACGGGCTTTGCTCATTGATAACGGAGTCAAAACACGTGAAAGCTGTCAAGAAGCCATATCAGCGCACAAGCAAATACCGTGCTTTGGGCCAGATGCTCATTATCAACCAACGACTGGACAAGTTGGCTGCATCTCGCATTGATTTCAAAAGTCGGGGCATGCTTGAAAGCACCTGCCTGTCAATGGTTGTCGAGACTCTCAGTAAGTTTCTAACCCTTGAATTGATATGTACCTGCGTTAACATAGCTTCATGCAATACAGCCCAAGAATGGCCTGCTGAAGGCAACCACCAAGCCAATGAAGATGATCCACATCAGCAACTATCTGCGAGTATTGATGACGCCCAAGACGACTGTGAAGATGTTGACGGACGAAAGGTCGAAGCACATGTACGTCTTGCACAGACATATCGTAAGTTCTCTCTTAGATTTGATCTGCGTTTATTTATTTGACATGTGCTGTATAGAACGCAACAGGGCAAGAACAGTGGTTGCACTCGCAGACGAGCTCAACATCCCTAATCTCCCAGAGCTCGTTCGACAATTTTTATGCGGTCAATTATATCCTGACGCGCATGACCCCACTACCATCTCTTACCTGGAATGCCCTGGGTATCATGGCAACATCTCAATTTATAATTCGGCATCATCGACGTTTTATGCTCCAAGTGACCTTAGTGGTGTCGGTGGCATGCGTCGTGAATATATTTGGGCCATGCCAGCATGGAGACAAGATGGACCCCGGTATGATTGTGTGTTCGTTATCACTGACCCAGAACTCGAAGGCATGCGTGGCATGGATGTTGCTCGTGTCCTCTGCTTTTTTGCGTTCAAAACTCAAGGAAAGCGGTATCCATGCGCTGTTGTACGGTGGTTTGATCATATTGGAGACATGCCAGACGAGACTACGGGCATGTGGATGGTGCGCCCCAGTTTTATTTGGGGCCAACAGCCTAACTTTGCTGTCATTCACGTGGATGCCATATTCCGTGCCGCACACCTTATCCCAATTTTCGGTCGAGAATTAGTGCCACCGGAGATCAAGCCATACCATTGTTACGACATTTATCGTGGTTTTTATGTTAATAAATTTGCAGATCACCATGCCTTTGAAGTCGCATTTTAACTTAGTAGATGGCATTGTAATAATGGTGTAATGCAAGCTTTCTTGTCTTTTTTTACTTTACAGAATGGATGACGACTTTCCGTGCTCAGCAAAGCAAACAAAGCATGAAAAGTGGTAAAAGTGCCAAAAGTGGTAAAAAAGTAATGTGTGAATTTGCTGATGTAAGAAATCCCGGCTCATAGCTACATCCGTGTTCATACAGCCCAGCATCTTTTTCGCCAAAGCCGCCGAACTTGCCGTTGTCGGTCTCCAAGTTAGTCCGCAGTTCTTGAAACCATTTACCCACCCATGCATCATCGCAACGTCTTGAATCACGCGCATACAGGCATCCGGGAAGATGTCCTTCGTGAACGTCATAGGCTCCGGGCAAGCAAGTTTCCAGCATCATCCTAATCCCCCACAGACTTAGCACTAACACGCGCCCGCATGTAGTGGTCCGAGGACGTTGTGCCCACTGTCGCGTTCAACTTTCGTAAAGTATGCAAGGGCGCAGTGACACTCAAAATATGGGATGTGGCTGGCCAGCCAAAGTTCCGTTCAATGTGGGAGCGGTACTGTCACGGCATGGACGCGGTCATGTGTGTGTCATTTCGTCTCTCGTCTCTTCGCTCGTGCAGTGAGGTATGCAGCACTGACACCGGAGTGAAGATTTGTCGTGGATTCTGCAGATGTATGTCTGTTTCGTTACAGTAATGTTCCCCTGTTCTGGTCGTATCGAAATAACTGACCGCATATAGCGTGACAAGTTCGATACGGCCTTCCTTCTGAAAGTACAAAATGTCTACGAGTTCCTTCTTGAAGAAATTACCCTATCCAACCTTGATATGATGAAAAACACCCTCGCACGTATCACCCAAGTGATCAGCAATTGTGCTCAGTTCATCAAGAACTATTCTGAAACGAAAAGCTTCTGTACGCCAACCCCCCTCCTTGACAACGCTCTAATCAGACTCCACTGCAGGGAAACGAGTGGGAAAGCACATCGCGTCCGAAACGCAGACCACTATCGATGATTATAACAAGGCTCTGGATGTGTTGATGCAACGATACCGCGATCGTGCAGTTTTCGACACACACATCGACGTCATTAATTTCTACCGCATCCTCGAGGACTTGAACTTAGATGGTATGGCGTATGCAAGCGGAGCTGGACTCAATACGACAAAGCAATGTCTGGATGGCACGAGAGGGGAAATTCTACGGAGATTGTTGACTGGATCCACGACCCGGACGTCAATGCGCCGCAGATCTTCTGGCTTCACGGCCGGGTGGGGAGAGGAAAATCCGCTCGCCCACACGATCGCTCTGTAGTTCAAGAACGTGGGAGGACTAGGGTCATGCCTTTGCTTCGCACGCGACAGACAGGCGGAATGTCGTGAAGAAAAGATGTTCACAACAATTTCCTGTGATCTTGCGGACCATGACCCTGCATTTCGACGCACATTGGCTAGCGTATTTACAAACAACAGCTCTCTCATGGCTACTCCCGATATCATTGGGAAAAGTTTTTTTCCTGGCACCATTGTCTCAGGTGTCGATTGGGGAAACAGGAAGTATAGTTGTGGTTATTGATGCATTGGACGAGAGTGGACCCGAGCCATCATGGAGTCACATATTGTCGGTGTTAGGATCCCCCACGAGCAGCCAAACTGCCTTCCAACTACTGCCTTCCAACTTCCGCCTCCTCATGATGTCCCAGTCATTGCCTGACATCCACATCAGCAAAGTTACAAACAGTCTAATTTGGCTGAATCAGTCTGAATCAGTCTGATCCAGACAATCCAGACGACTCAGACATTTTAGACATCTGATGTCAGTCAGCACTCTAATCTGATGTGTCTGACATGTCTGACATGTCTGATCTCGTCTAATATCATCTGATTTATAGTTGCAGGAATCCACGAAAACGCCTCAGATACTCAGAGCACTCAAGACAGTGTCAGACGGGGTATCAAATCACAACTGTCCATTGGGCTATTAAAGCAATATACTCTAGCTACAGTAAGTAGCATAATTAAAACGGACCGTAAACAAAGGCAAGTGTTCAAGTGAAGAGAATGGCTGTGGGTTTGGGAGAATGGTGTGTACCAACAGTAACGTGGGACGATTAAAATGGATCGTAGAACATATATAGATGGACACAGAGACTTGAGGACGGCGAGTTCAAGAAAGTAGGCAAATGAAGGTAGATGCTGGAAAACGTTCTATGCAAATGAATGAGGGTATCAAAAGTTGTGCAGTGAGGTATCTTTAACCAGTCAGTAGTCCAGGTCATTGTCTGCATCAATTGTCCTCAATGGACCCGTCAGAAACTTGTTACCAAACCGGAGGCCTGACGGCATCATGTATGGGTCTTGCCACATGTTGGTGTGGTCGCTGGAACCCTGGTCGGGCACAGAATGCTGATGCACCTGGCGATGGCCTGGCCCAGACATATTCTCGGAGGCCAGAGCAGGTGAACAGTGGACCGAGAACTGATCGGCAGTCAGAGGGGGCAGTGAAATAACTGAGGTCTTGGGTATGAAGGGTGAGGTGTTCTCCTGTGAACAAGCTGAAGTAAGAGGCGGTAACTGTTGACAAGTAGTATCCATGACACCAATAGTAGTTTGGAATCTGGACTGAAACGCAGCAGTATCTGCACTGACTGGAGACTGTAGCTGAGTGGGCTGAGAACTGGCGGTATAGGAGTCCAGGATCTGAGGTGCAGTGAGGGCTGAGGGGGGACTAGGCACATCTTCGTCACAGTTCCACTGCTCCCAGTTTCTTTCTACCAGGGATGCTGCATGTTCTTGTTCGTTTTCATCTTGCCTGTTGACGCTAGAAGAAATGCTGTCATCATCTGAGTCACAGTCCATGATGTATGCGTGGACATCCTTAATACCAGAAGGTACCGTCTTGAATTGCCTTCCAAACTTTGCAAACTCAAGGGCACCATCTTCAATTTCCTCCCAAGCGGTGCTTTTCAGCATTTCAATTGACTGTGCATATGAGGCGCTGCTGGTGCCCCACCGGCTGTCAGGGCTACCAGAAAAATGACCGGCCACTTTTTTGCTTTCTTCAGTACGACAACCAAACTTGGCCCACATTGAGATAGCACGTTCAACCTACATAAATTGACTGTCAATGCGTTCGAGTGCCTGATACTGGGTAAAGACTGACAGCGGTGGTTGCCAAAGTAAGTGCACCATGCAGATAAGTATTGATCTGTGGAGATGAAACTGCATTGGCAGTCTTGGCATAATGACATGCTAGGGTTTGGAGCACCAATGGTGCACGGAAAGCCCCAACACCCCTCTGTGGACAATGTTAACATCAGTCTATAAAAAGACAGTCGTAGGGGAAGCATACATCATTCAAATTCAAATACTTGAAGACAAAGGGAAATCCAAGGCTCTCATCAGTTGCCCAATTAGCCCATGCTGCATGGCTTTCATCGCCCGAGAATTCATCCGAGTCAAACCATGTTGCTGTGACCCTATCTGCTGTCAGCGCAAATGTGCTGTGCCAGTCATAGATACGTTGACGAGCCTATATATCAATTTAAATATCAGTTGGGAGGACAGATGAGTAGAGGTCATAAAATACTTGCTGCCCAAAAAACAGATGTTCCTGAACCGTACAACTGTTCATGGTAGGGTATCTGAGGGAACACAGCCGGCCACAAGTTGGTGATAATATCCTGGAGTGGGTTTGGAAGATACCACGGGTTTGGAACAGTACCGCAATATGCGAGGAGTGTTGGTATAAATACTTCCAGGAACTGAGGAGTGATTTCTGCAGGTAACTTTGCGTTGGACTTGCTGGACGTGCGGGGTATAATTGGCTTGGTGTCAGATTCGTGGTCGGAACCATAGGTGACCTGAAGTAGCGTCTACAGTACAGTGATTAGTATGACCGACAAGTCAATCAACTAGATAGTGTGCATTACCTTGCTGTTCGACGTTGTTCTCTCTTGCTGGAAAGCAAAGTCTCGCTCAACAGATTCATCTTCCTCGTGGAAACCCCCATAGTCATTGACGGGCATGTTCACTGAGTCTGAGGCCACACGATGACTTTGAGGCTTAGAAACTGGTGCTGAACGGAGTTGAGAAAAAGAGGGTGTGCGAGAATGCGAAGTCACTTGGCTGGCTGATGAAACCGACCTTGAACTTGGCGTTTGAGATCGGCTATTTGGTGACTGTCCTCTTGGAAGCTGGCTACCAGACCTGGGTACCAAGTGACGTGGTCCAAGGCCAAATGGCTTGTGAGGTTTTGCCCTTTTGTTTATCCTGTGTTGAAACAGGGAAGTGTTAGTGTTGATCTGTATTTGTGACTATAAGACAAACTGCGGCACGGGCAGATCCTTATCAAGATCACCCATTGCTTTCCGTTTTCCTTGACCTCCTTGTGTCACACTCCGGCCTTCCTCCCTTACCACTGATTGGATACTTTGGACCTCCTCTCGCAGTTTGGGCTTAGGAGTAGCTTTCTTCTGGGTATGACCACTATGGTTAGTAGATGCAGCCGTCTCCGTCTGATTCACTGATTGATATCACAGCTAATCAGCAGTAACAACTAGTCTTGACACTGATCTCTCGTACCTGGTAGTAAGCCCTGACTGTCTTGCATTGATTGCAGGTTGTGAACGCTAAAAGTATGTGCAATTTTGCTGACTTTTGATGATGGTGGCCTTGCTGCATGGGTCATTGCTTGTTGGTGCTCGTTGATCATGTGCTGTTCAAGAGACGCCAACCCAGTAATCCGACTCAACCGTTCATCTGCCTTTTTCTTGGAAGCAGCTGCTTTTGCTGCCTGCTCAGACGCAACTTCTTCCTTTGACTTTCGGGGTTTGGGGGCCACAACTTGCCCTGGGTGAGTACCTTTGTTCTTCTCTCGAGTCTTGACCATAATTAAAAGGGAAAAAAATAGGATAAATGAAAGGAGAGTGATTTGAATGAACGGCTTGCTTTGAAATGGTGTGGTGGGTGACAAAGTTCAACACGGCTGCATTGTGTTGACCTTTGTTGGTTTTTGCCCACAAGGTTGCATACACGGGTCACCTTTCTAGACCACTTTCCCATGTCCACCCAAGCTGAGCCATTTTCCTGTCCTTTCTGCTCTCGGGTCATCAAAAATCGCTCTGGACTGACCCAGCACATCAATAGGGTCCACTTCAATCCCAATGGACCATCGTCACAGAATGTTGCCGCTCCAGAAGACTCTCCTCCACCTATGGGGCATGGTCCTTCACAATGTACTCAGGAAAGCCATGCTGTTCTTGATGGTTAGACATCCTTTCTTGTATTTAACATGAGCTAATTTGCCTAGCAATGCCAACGGATAAGTTCGGCAATGATCTCCCCCCAGATGCCCAACCAACCCCTCGAGACACAGCTCAAAAGAAAGATTGGTACCCTTTCACCTCTCGTGTCGAATTCGAAACAGCAGAGTTTCTGTTTACGGAGAATCAGATGCCACAATCACACGTGGATAGACTGATGCAGCTGTGGATGGCATCAATGCTTCATCACAATGAACGGGCACCCTATACTGATCATGCTGACTTACACTGGGTTATTGATGCTATTCCACTTGGAGACGTTCCTTGGAAGTCAATCCAGGTGCAGTATGCAGGTAACTTACCTGAACCCATAGCACCCAACTGGATGACGAAAAGCTATGATGTCTGGTTCCATGACCCAAATGCTGTTGTTGAGAATCTTCTCAGCAACTCAGATTTCCATGGCCACTTCGATTATGCCCCCTATCGTGAGTTTGAGCCCATGGGTCAGCGTCAGTGGGAAAACTTTATGTTGGGTAATTGGGCATGGCGCCATGCAGTATGTTTCTATTGGTACACCCATGAGACTCAGGGCTAACAGATGGAAAGGATGTGCTTGCGAAGAACCCAGCTATGCATGGCGCCATGTTGGTGCCCATCATTCTAGGTAGCGATAAAACCACAGTGTCTGTTGTGACCGGGCAAAATGATTACTACCCACTTTACCTATCAATTGGCAATATTCACAACAACACTCGCCGTGCCCACCGGAACTCCTTTGTCCTGATCGCATTCCTTGCAATCCCAAAAAGTATGTTGCTTCTCATAGTGGCATTTGTTATACTGACATGAAGCTCTACAGTCATAGCAGACTGTGAAAATGAGGACACGGCCGAATTCCGCAAGTTCCGACGCCAACTATTTCATACCACCCTTGCACATATTTTATCCTCACTTCAATGTGGAATGTCTAAGCCAGAGGTTCGACGATGTCCAGACGGACATTTCAGGTGTGCTGCATATGCTCTTGCAGCATATATTGCCAACTACCCTGAACAGGTGTTGCTGGCCTGCCTCGTACAGGGATGGTGTCCTCTGTAGGTTTGAACTCAATGAATGTGTGTGCACAGCTCAAACATGAATGCATTTAGATGTACAAGCATGTCCAATAACCTTGATGGGCATGCCAGTATTCCGCGATCATGGGAACACGCCGAATACTGTATTCATCAGTTTGCACTTGCCGAATTATGGGACCAATACGGTATAGTGGGTGATCTAACAGTAAGTGACTTAGCTGTACCAACTCCACTCATTTGTCGACATCTGAATGCTTTCATGACAGCCATTTACAAACAATTTTCCTTATGCAGATATATACAAAATGTTGACGCCAGATCTCCTTCACCAGATCATAAAAGGTGTATTCAAGGACCACCTTGTAACCTGGGTTGGTGAGTACCTCAAGGTTACATATGGTGAAGCAGAAGCCAACCGAATCCTTGACGATATTGATCGGAGGTGAGTAAGGGACCATATACTTTCACACTTCAAACTTAGGCCATTATTTGAAACAGGATTGCCGCTGTTCCTGTCTACCCAAATTTACGATGCTTTCCAGAAGGACACTGATTCAAGCAATGGACAGGGGACGATTCAAAAGCCTTGATGAAGGTCTTTATACCAGCAATTGAAGGCCACGTACCTCCAGGAATCGTGCGCACAATTAGCGCATTTCTAGACTTCTGCTACTATGTACGAAGGAACTCACTCAACGAAAGTGCACTGGAAAGTCTCCAAGATGCACTTGAATGTTTTCATGACCACCGCCGCATCTTCCAAGAGACAGGTGTTCATCAACATGGACCAAAAGGCTTTTCATTACCTCGTCAACACTCCATGAACCATTATCGACATCTCATCCAGGAATTTGGTGTGCCAAATGGCCTATGTTCATCTATTACAGAGTCTAAACACATCAAGGCAGTCAAGAAGCCTTGGAGGTGTTCAAATTGTTTTGATGCGTTGGGTCAGATGCTGGTCACAAACCAGCGTCTTGACAAGCTTGCTGCTGCGTGAGTTGATTTTGAAAACCGCCAGATGCTTCAGGGCTCTGTCATCTCAGCTGCCATGGACGAAGTTGAGCTCCACAGGAAACGGGGCCAAAATACTTGTAATTTGGATACTGGAGCACAACGTGTTCACAGGGACAATGTCAGTCGCACTCAATGCCACAATGGTGATGAGGACAAGGACTATAGCTCGGATGGAAGTGACGATGAGGCTCAGATACACAATGGCCCGTGTGTTCTGAACTACGTCCGTCTGGCAAAAACACCAGGTAAGTCTGCTATATGGTGGTGTTGCGTGTGGCTGATTTTGTCCCGATCACATGCTACAGCACGCAAATATCCCAGTAGTCTTTACACACTTGCTCACCATATCCAGCAACCAAAACTCCCCCTGCTTACTCGCCGGTTTCTCCACTTCCAACTTCAAAACAATGTCGACCCCAGTAACGACAATGTAGTGCTACCAGACCTTTCGGGTTTGCCATTCTCCATTTTTCATAGTGCCACCTCTACTTTCTATGCCCCCAGCGACTTATCTGGCCTTGGTGGCATGCACTCGGAGTGTATCTGGAGTACACCATCCTGGTGAAAAGGTCCAGCACACTATGATACTGTTTTTCTAGAAAAAGATCCGGAAATGCCTGGAATTGGAGGACTCCACATCGGCAGAGTCTTCCTATTTTTCTCCTTTACTTACGACGGCATCAAATATCCATGCACACTCATTCAATGGTACACAACATTCTCAGATCGGCCTGATGAAGACACGAGAATGTGGATTGTTCAACCCGATTTTGATGCAAACAGTGAGCGTGAACTGGAAGTCATTCATGCACATTGTATACTTCACAGGGCTCATCTTATTCCTGTTTATGGACACGACCGTCTTCCCTCCGATGTTCACTATACTGATACTCTTAATATTTTTCGTGCGTACTATGTTAACAAATACATTGACCATCATGCCTTTGAGATCACCTTTTAGACTACATAACTATCATTAATAAGAATTTCTTTGTCCCGTTCTGACGGTCTGGATGGTCTGAACGGTCTGGGTGTTATCTGTTGACGTCTGGCACTCTGACACGTACTTTGTCAGACTGGTAAGTTGATCAGGCAAGATCAGAGTAAATCAGATGTAGCCAGACCACATTAGTCACGTCAGACAAATTAGACTGTTTGTAACTTTGCTGATGCAGGCCATGTTGAGCATTGCTCCTCACATCAAAGCCATGTCTTTGGATGATGTCCCTGTTGCATTTACCCAATGTGATATCCATCTTCATTTACTCAAAGATCTTGAGGACATCGGAAAGAGAGAAGTCAGCAAAATTGCTCAGAAAGCTGATGGCCTATTTGAGTGGGCAAGTCTTGCCTGTGAGTACATCAGACTGAATACCACTGGTGAATTGGTCAAGGAGCACTTCAGCAACGCAACAGTACGTGTATCAAGAGAGGGGAAGTCTCTTCTGGACAACATGTACCACACAACTCTGGAGAGCATTGTAAGCAAGAGGCCAACTGCTCTGGTATGTTTCTGCTCTGTGATGCAGCAAGTTCTGTACACACTGGAGCCACTTCCAATCAATGGACCAGATGCAATGTGTCAACATTTCTCCCACAAGGACAGTAATTTTAATGTGGTGATTGTTCTACATTTTTTGGGTCCATTGTTAAGTGGTGTCACTGACTCATCAGCAAAACAGCACTTTTCCCACCCCAAGTTTTGACATGTCACATGAGTAATTCAGTTTCTATACTCAAACCTGGTATGTAAAAGGCTTATTTTTGATACAAAGAAGGTTCAGTGAAATTTTTAGGCAAGGTTTATAGGCCAGTTTTTTTTGTCCATTTTCTGTACAGCTCTGTATTACTGGGTACCTTTCCGTAATTTTCTGTAGTTAGCTGTACAGACCCTACAGAGCAAAGGGTTGTTTTGCTGATGCTGCACCATGCCCATCCGTCCCCTTCCTACCTTGTTTTACAACTTCCTTGACTGATCAATCTCGGAGTGGGGACTATTTTGTTGGGGAGTTTGACATTCAAATGGACATGGCTATTGCATCACTTCGTGTCCTTCATGGGGGTCTATGCTTCAATATCTGTGGCCTAGAGAGCTCCTACTTATTTAATTCAGAGGTACCTGATCTTGTTAAGAGGGTTGAAGCCAAAATTCCACCCCACCTCTCATACTCATGTCAATTCTGGGCCAACCATCTGCAGGGCACCAAGTTTGATCCTGTCTTGGCAGAGCATGTCAAGGATATTGTGGGGAATGAAAGGATCCCATTCTGGTTTGAAGGATTGAGTTTGCTGGGTGTCCTTGGCAATGCTGCAGCTGCTCTTTTGAATACTGAGAGCTGGTTGCAGGTGAGTA
>Ga0307518_10003272_pt1 | contig 11696 bp, 6 predicted proteins | sample 25_EM_MG_FD_203889 | JGI IMG/M metagenome (GOLD analysis project Ga0307518, IMG submission 203889) | Populus trichocarpa ectomycorrhiza microbial communities from riparian zone in the Pacific Northwest, United States - 25_EM | ecosystem: Host-associated > Plants > Roots > Unclassified | place... | reverse complement strand
AATGCACAATCTATGAACTTCACAATTTTAATGCAACTCTAATTATAAATTCTGGAAATATAAACAAATCAACAACACCTGTTTCACCGACAGCAAGATGAAAAACAAGGGGTCAACAAAAATTGCCACCAAGCAAGAAATGACAAAAAACTTGTTCCACTTCTGAACAACTTTCGCATGAGGATTCATAACTCCAGGAATATATGAGTTTATAGCATTATTGAATCTCCTTGCCCAACCTTTAGCATCTCCATAGAGAACACTATGAAACTGCAAGAAGTGCAAAAAGTTGCATGAAGGCCCATAAAATTATTATAATTTGTAATAACTAAGAAATGGAGACAAAAATTATAAATAAAGCAATGATCTAGTAGTGGTTCAATGCACTGTAATATTGAAAATGAGAATATAAGCCACTCAGAGTACTGAATATTGTCTCCTACTTGTAAAATTAGAAACGATACACGATTCACAGGCAGTTGGAATGTAATTTTTTCAGGTAGATATTGTTGATTATATTTTTATTTAAGCTCATGTAACTATGAATAAATGAGAGCAAAGAATGTGCACAACTTTTGTCACCAATGCTTTCTCCCACAAGGAAAAAAGTCAAACACTGCTTCTTGATCTTGTCTGAAGCCAACCAACCCCTTCTATGAAGTCCTTACAAATCAACTTGAAGAAAAAATTGGTTTGCCTAGTTTACCAAGTTAACAATGGCACTTTACTATATAAAAACTAATCAAATTAGGAACTTCAGACAGTAAAACCAATTATCAAATTTTGTCAAAGCATCAAGCCATCATCTTCACCATAAGCATATAAGCTGTCAAAATCTTAAAAAGAAAAAAAATGAACCTATTCTCCTAACCAATTATCATAGTAGGTCCTCAAAAATATAATAAATCTTGAACTTTGATAAGCCTAAAAGTGAACCAGCTGTTTTTCTTCATCCTTCAAATTCCTCCAACTTGAACAACAAAATTCCCCTACCATCATGTCATAGTCCTCAAAACCAACCATCAAATATCCAACCTTTTATGATTTATGCCATGGAAGAATTTAAATGATTGCTAGTGAAAGTTTTGCAAGCGATTAATGAAAGTGAGCATTCGAAAGAAAAGAAGAATTTAAATGGTTCCATAACAGTTGGCTATAACAACAGAAGAACACAAACATATGAACGTACGATGAGCATAAAGATAAAATATTCCGATCCTAATACCAGAAAGAGAATGCAAAACTCAAAGCCACAACTCCCTCACCAACAAACTGTCCCAAGTGAATCATCATTGATAGATCCATTAACAGATGAAGTCCAGTACCCAGTGAGCATATGCAACTGGCCCATAAAATCCCCTGCCCTCAAATAAATACACATGTAGTACTCCTATAACCGATACCTAACTATAGAAACTTAATGACACTCTTCAATACAACATTTTTTTTTTCAATTGGATGGCTCAAAATAGGAGGAAACTAAGACACAATATCTTATGACATATAACACTTTTCAACCATAAAGAAAAACACCAATACCCCCACTAGATCTGTACAACCTCTGTTACCACCACCTACATACAGCTGCCAAAACTACCACCACCTTGTCCTTCATGAAAGCATCAAAATGATTATCATAATCCCATTCCACCACTGCCACTCTATCATCACCAACAAGAGCATCCTTGACTTGTGAGATTCATCACATCATGAACTCGCAAGATTTCATTAGAGAGCATGTCAATTAAACAAGAAGCCATTTGCAAGATTTTTATGTCTTACCCCACCGAGCAACTACTTATCACTTTCAAGAACAAAATACTTGTGCTTTTTTTTTTCAGAATCTATATATTATACCAAGATTATCAAACAATGCCAGTCACATTGGATGAGCATAGTGATTTTTTTGAGGGTTAGTGGCTCATTCTATCTTTATATAATAGGATAATTCTCCAATTTGTCCTTATATCTCTAATTGAGCCAATTTTATTCTTGAATATATGTTTAAGTTTCTAACATATCCTTCTGACAAGATTTTTGGTCCAAACCATCAAAATTTTGCTTATGATTATTTTTTATTTCCAAAACGCCCTTACAAGCTAGGCAAATGGAAGGCTTTCATGTGCAGATAAGTGACTAATTCCAATGGTTTCGCCTCAAAAACTTGCCAAAAGGGTAGGTTAAAAACATAACATATATTCAAGAATAAAATTGGCTCAATTAGAGAAATAAGGATAGATTGTAGAATTTCTTTATTATAGAAGGACAATTTGAGCCATTAATCTAATTTTTAAATGCACAAAAAACTCCACTTCTATAAATAAAGCCAGCAAGTGCAGAAATAAGATTCATTAAATGTTTCAGTACCCCCATTGTTACAGTAGTAAGGTCCATGAAAAATGCTACTAGGGTGTTCCAATCTCAAAAAAATGAGCAATCAGTTATGTTGATTCTCGAATTCAACCGAGGTCTAAAGAGATGGAAATCAAATGATGAGCTATACTGACTCGGTCGATAACAATAGTCATCATGAAACCAAACTAGTGATGAGGAAAATAGTGGATATATGATAGAAATATCCAAGCAAAGTAACCAAGTTAAAATATTTGTAACAAAATAGGCACTTAGATCTGAAGTCTAAATCCTAAATCCAAATAGAAACTGGTTCACCATGTTCATATAATTGAGGGCAACAAGTAGCAGCTGTAAAAAACCAGGATAAAATGACAGAAATTCCCGAAGCTATAAGGTTTTTCTATTAGAACAAAAGCATACCTTTGAATCAAATATACTAGAAGTTTTTGCATGTCTTTGCTGCGAAGCTCTAGAATGGTAATATGATGGGCATGTTGTGCAGTAAGGATCATTGCACATGCCTAGTTGCCCAGACCTCATTAAATGGGCATTTGTAGCAGTATACTTGTCATCCCAGTCATTCTTATCCATTCCATTAAGAGATGGATATTTTTCTGGCTTGGGCTCCACCTTTTTGCGAGCTGTTACACCATGATTTGCCAGAAACAAGTTTTCAGTGTTGCGGTTGATATATAATGGACCACTCATCTGTACCAGTGGAGCTTTTCTTGCACTACGCAGTGGACCAGTAAAGCCAACAAGGTTGGTTTCAGAACCATAGGACTCCATGGAATCCAAAGGAATGGAAGTTGATGCACTTTGAGTCCTGGAAAGAAATGGCCGAAATCGAGAATCCACATTTTCATCCACTGACTTTGGATGTGTGTCTGACAGCATTGGAATATCATCTTTGTCATGGTTAGCCATTTCTTATTAACAGGACCTACTCAAGGAACAGAAAATGAAGTCAATATTCAATACACATAAATGCGTGTGTAGTTACAGAATAAAAATTCAATGAAGAATCACACTAAACTATTTTGATTAACAAGAACGGGTACCCAAAATGTGGGAGAAGAAAAATAAGAAATGCAGGTGAAACATCACTTGCTCCAATGCTAGTAATGATTTGATGAAAGCATAAAAACAGCTCATTCAAGCCCAATACATTACAGCAGAAAAATTATAGTTTAGCTTAGTTCCCATGCTTATAACCTTTAATGAAAGAAGAGTTCAGCTCACTGAATTCAAGCTCAAAAGGTTACAATTAAGCAGCACAGTACTAACCAATTTTCAGTGGTTCCAGCTACTAGCACTTGATGTATCAAAAACTGCCAACTGAATCAATTTCTTAATGTAAATCTTGGCACTTCTTTAGTTAATGATTTATACCAACAAGCAACCTATCTTCAGAATACTTAAATTTTCTTGCGCAGTTGAGATATTAATTTCTACACTGCAATGTTCCTAGACTGGTTAACATCTTTCCGGGCAACATTAGGGAACGCTTTCAGCACTCGAGCCATTCAGTGTTTATTTCTGTCACAAAAGAGTTCTGAACAAGCCATATTAATCTCATTATAATTGCCATAATTTTATACTCTCACTAAGTCAATCAATCCAAAATCAACCTAGTGACAATCCTAATGATAATCTGCAGCTAATTACCCCTTAAATCCTGATTCACCAAGTAGTTTACACAGATAGCTGATTCTATGTTGTGGAAAAAGATCATGAGCCAAAAGAACTTCTAGCAGACTGTCTTTAATTCTTACCCATAATACTAAGGAGTTGTGAGCTTAGAACTCAGAGACCAAGTTCAACATGGCATTACTAAGCAAAGCATAACAATTCCGAAATTTATTAGCTACCTTTACACATTGGTGCGTTTTGATAAACAGCTCATAACAAGAACAAGAAAACCCAAATTTGACTTTGAAGAAGCAAAATCAACAACTTTGATACAGAGTCATTCAAGAACAGCAAAGGGTTATAGTAACTTTTACGCTAAATTATCGAAACCCAATTAAGAACTAAGTGGACAAAAAAGAAAAAGAAAGTTCAAAAAAGACACAAACCTGCTGTAACTTGAAGCAAAGAAAACCCAACTCTACAGACTTACAAACAGCATCATCTAGCAACTAGCAAGGCAATGCAAGCTTGATAGAGCAGAACAGAAAGAAACAAAGAAGGGAGGAGAGAGTGCCACGAGACTTTGTAAAGAGAGAGTGAAGACTTTGAAAAGTCAGTCGTTTGCATGGTGGCGTGTCAAGGGCAGAGGGAGGACTTTAGGCCCCCATTTTACAAGGCAAGAAAGTACAAAAGAATTTATTGAACTTTCCCACTTGACATTGCTGTTCTCCTGTGCATTGAAGTAATCTAAAAATATAAATAAAAAATTAATTTAAAAATAAAAAAATTTCTAAAACACAGTCTAGTGGGAAAAAAAAAATAAACATTATCTTACTCGTTTGCTTCTGTAATGAAACTTCTTCCCCCCTCCCTGCCAAAACTAGGGGCGTTAAAAAGACCATTTCAATGGTATTTATATTATTTAACTTGATTTAATTGTTAAAATTAAATAATATAGATATTATAAATAATAATAAATTAAAAAAAAATCTAAAAAATATATATTATATATTGGATAGTAGATCGAGATTTTTAAAATTAAATCAACTCAACCTAATTTGTGTACCTTATCATAATAAACTTAATTTTTCACTGTTGATGTATTAAGTATAAATTATCTTTTTATAGCTTATAATAAGGTTTAGGTTGATTTATTAAGTATAAATTTTAGTTCTAATTAAGTTTAACTAATAAAAAATAATAATATAAACTCAATTTGTAGATATTTATAATATTTATAAAAAAAATTTAGTTAAATTCAATATATAAACTAAAAAAATTAAAAATATTAGTATAATTATACAATTTTATTTTCTTAATTGACTCTTCAAATAATAATAATAATAACAGTCGTAGCCATTGGTTCCTATATTCTCATAGTCAAGGCTTGCACCAAGGGAGGGTTTATCTTTCCTTCATTGAAAGGCAGCCACGTATTAACGTTACGAACGATGTGAGAGGTGGGCTAAATAACTTCTTACATGAAATATAAACAAATTGATTGAAAGCTCCTCATGATCTCCTCTTGATAAATATGAAGAAAAAACAAGTTTATGATAAAAGCATAGGGTTGAAACCCGGTCCGGCTTGACGGGTCAATCCGGACCTGGCTGATTCAGGGCTGGAGCTGGCTCGGATTGAAGAAAAAATAGAAGAAGGAAAAACTCGGCGTGACCCGGCTAACCCGGCCGGTTGACCTGGCAAGACCCGATCAAAAATCCGGTTACGACCCGTTGACTTTTTTTTTTTTTTGACTAAAACAGCGTTATTTTGATTTTAAAAGAAAAAGAATATTGACCCGGGCAACCCGGTGACCCGGTCAAAACCCGGGATCCGAATCTTGGATCGTGGCAGCCATCAAGCCGGGTCTGAAAACTATGGATAAAAATATCTTTAGATCATTAAAATTTTCATATTCGTTTGATTTATTTTTTCAAGAGAATTTTAAAGATACACATCTTGTATAGAATGAACATACTTTGAAGAATTTAATAAATTTTTAAAAATATTTTACTTTAAAATTTAAACTTAAAAAGCAAACAATACATGCTTTTATATATATATATATATATATATATATATATATATATTAAAAAAAGCAATGCGTCAGAATCTAATATTAATGTGATTTATTCAATTAAACTTGTGGAAAATAGTTTCTTTTCTCAATGAAGATTGTTGAAAATATAAAACTTGAACTACAGAATTGTAATTGAACATTTTACCTTGAATAAGCCGTATTATGGGATTTTGTTTTTATACAATATGGGTATTTTAATGCTAATTTAAACTAGATACTTTCTTGAATGATTTTAAAAACACATCTTTTATATGTTAAATATATTCAAAGAAATTTAATATAAAAAAAAATAGATAGTAACCTTAAGAGTTGATCATAAGAAATTGATGAAATAATTATTCTTAATCATTTTAGAAATCTATTGAAATCATATCTATTTTTAGTAGGTATTAGATATGGACCCGCGCTATAATGCGAGTCTGTATTTTTCTTTGCGTAAAAAACAATGTCTAGGTACTACAAGCAGGTTTCAAAAAAATAAGAAAAATAAACAACTTGAGTTATAGACCTTACAGGGTTTAATAAGTTTGTTTTACTTTAATTAAATGATAAAAAAATGACAAAAATAACAAACAAATAAGATTAAAAAAACATATCATAATAACCTAGAAAAAAAAAACCTCTAGAAATATGCAATTGTATAAAAAGATTGAGTCAATTCAAGATAGTGTGATAGAAATGTAAACTAGATAATCAGGGGCAAGTTTACTCGTATTAACCTGTAAAACTCATGGCCCAGATTATAAGATCAGGTTAACCTGGTAAAAAAAAATTGAAGAAAACCATAAAGCCTGTTTTATTTCAAAAAAAAATATGGAACAATGAAATCAAAAAAAATAAATAAAGAGAATAGTAGGTCACATCAACTTTTCAAACTCATAATTCGGGTCATTAGACTAAAAATACTATATATAAGAAAATAGTGAAACTTAATCTCCCAAAAATCTAATGTTAAATGATGAGTTATCATTACTACTACTACTACTATTGCTAATAGTATTATAATTATTACTGTTGTTGTTGTTAGCATTATTATTATTATTATTATTATTATTAATAGGTGTTCTCATTGTTAGGTATACACTAATAAACTTCATTAACACTGAATAAGAACACCATTGGAACTAGCAAAATGCTTGATAATGACTAACAAGGTTGACCAATGGATTTACTGACTTACCAACACTACTAGGTACACTTTAATCAATTTTTCTAACTACTCACAACTAACTAGGCTTTGATACCATTGGAAGCTGGATAGAATTTTGAAAATAATATAGCTAAAATAATTGTTGTTATTATTATTATTTAGAAACAAAATATAAAGACATAAACCTTTTATTGAAAAGAGAAACATATTATATTATGGTTAAGACCATTATAAAAGTGGTCATTTTTTAAGGTTTAAGCTAAAATCAACTCTAAGAAACACACACACTTGATAATATTACATTACATATATATAGTCGAGCACATAGACTTGAAACATAATTAAAACTTGCTTGAATTTTGAAATATCATGGATGATATTTGTTGACTGAGACATTTTTCTGCCAAGTGGAAAGGAATTGCTACACATGAACGTTGATGTTGATGATTGTCTTCCATATGATAAGTAGTGTTGTCTTCTGAGAATAAGAATCTTGAAATTATTGTTGAAGTTTTATCGGTTTGTCCAGGTGGATGTTGACATCATGGGTAATGTCCAAGAGGAATTTGAATTAATGAACTATCTAATGAGTCTGAAGGTTATATAGTTACCTTATATTTTAGGATTATAATTTGGATCTTCATTGGCTAGGGTAGAATTTTCTTCTTCATCAAAAAAACTTGAAATCTATGACAGGGTTTCTTGAAGTTTCTTTTTGTATTCAGATTTAGAACTAAAAGTTGCAAGGTCAACTTGAATTTTGCTTTTTGATGTTAAAAATATATATTAGACAAAAGATGAGGATGATGATACATGTTAGTTTTGGGAAGACTATAGCCATGATTGAACTGTCTGAGAGCAAGCTTAGTTTATATATATTGAATTTGAGCCACTATTTTATCTCTTATGAGATTTGGGAAGCAACCAACTTATTCATCTACATTATGTATTATTATGAATTTCTAGCATAAAATCCAAAAGACTTTAAAGATGGAGACAAAGTGTAAGGATACATGAACATATTTTGAAAGTTTCTTTGATGCAAATAAATTCAAAGCTTCTGAAATCTTTTGAGGTAGAATTCCATATGTTGGAAAAAAGTATTGCCACTATTTATTTGAAAACTATGATGGAAAATGCTTTGGACAACTTTTATCAAAATGGATAATCCAACAATGATAATAATTTTTTAAGTAAAGAGTACTGAATCATGCTTGTTGATAGTAAAGATAACTGAATTTAAGAGTTGAAAGTTTTGAGAAAATCTCTTTTGGGTATAAGGATTTGGGTTCCAATCTTGTTAGGTTAAAACCTATAAAATTTTTGTTTTTGAATATGCAATTCTAGAAAATTTATATGTATCATGATTATGAGTTATCTTGACCAAGTTAGTGTCAATCAAGATGAATTCATAAAATTGTCTAGTCTTTTGTAAATTTTCTAGGGCAAACTGGAATTGAAAAGGAAAATACGAGGGATGATTTTATTAGGATATTCATTATAAAATTTGTTTTCTATTGGACATATATACATATGCCACTTTCTCGATTTATATGGGTTAATAAGTATCTTTTAAGAAGATTTTAATGGAGTGTTTGAAATGGGTCTTTGTGATGGAGGTTTGCAAAGCTTGAGAATAATTTAAAGGTAAGGTAGTAGGACTATAGGAATTTAACAAGATTGAAAACTAGTTAGTTCAGGTAAAAGTTGGTCTCACGAAGGGAGGCCTGACTTGGGTTAAATTAATAGACTTATGGTTGAGTGAACTAATCTTAAAAGGGTTGTGACATATAATGTTTTAGTTTTCTTGATTGATGTGCTCATCTTGAATCGTGAAAATTTTCTAGAGAAAAAATCTGGAAGAGAATTAGTTTCACCTTTGATAAATTCATTTTTAAAATCAAAGTTTGCAAGTATAGTTGCATTTTAGAATTTAATATAACTAGGCTAGTCTTTAGTTGATGGATTGTACCTAAGCTTTATCTAGTGGCTAGATGTTTGCCTAAAAACAAGTTTCTTAAAAAATAAGGGATTTCCTAATGTTTAAGTCAACAAAATATAGTAGAGAAATAATATAGAAAAAAAAAGAATAATAAAGGTGAAAAAATGCGTAATTTTAGAATGTACATGATTGTATGATGTAGAGTTTGTATTGGCTTACAATGGCTTGTAAATTCTTGGCTTTCAATGAAGTAGCTTTGGCTTTTAATGGCTTAGTATATCTCTGGCTATGAGAATGGTTGGCTTTGTATGGTGAGATTGTATGGAGAATTGGCTCGAGCTTGCTTACATGTGACTGAGTGGATTTATAGACCTAGTTCTTTAACTTTTTTCATGAAGAATGAGATGTCATTGATGGAGATGTTGGTGCTCACCATAGGTTATGGAGTTGAAAATCTATCAAAAGAGAAAATGATGCTTGTTAATGCTATCAAATGCTTTTCGTATAGGAAAAAGGCATTGGCTAGCTATGGTAGGCATTGATTATTGTGTCATGTCATGTTTTTTATGCCTTGTCATCATTGGTAGAAATGTTGGTAATGATTAGTGCCCCTGACGTAGAAGATTATATTCGCTCTGTATAAAAAAAATAACATTATATGTATGAAAAGTTTGTGTGTTGACTCCTATAATCCTAAAATAATGCATAGAGATATGTCCCAGGGTAGGATTGGATAGATTGAGTGTTAGGTATCGTTGAGTGTCGATGTTAGGCTAAAATTCCAATTGTTTGGGCCGACTTAAATGGCTAGAAAAGACTAACTATTTGGGTCTGGCTTAAAAAGCTAATATTAATTGGTTTATCTTGTTGATATTTTATATATATATATATATATATATATATATATATAATACTAGAGATGTCATTATTAAAACTTGGATGTGACTTTAGCATCTCTTTCTTTCTTTTTTCCCTTTCCTTACTTGGAAATTATGTCATGTTTTATGTTCGGTGTACGTAAAAACATGCATGTGATGATTATTTTAAGGAGTGCATGTTTTGCATGCTGGAAGGAAAACTCATGCATGCCTAGCCCTTCTGCAAGCCTAGGACTTTAAGTTTTTTGGACTGAATACAGCGTAGCAAGACATTTAGACTTCTAAATAATTAAAAATTAAAAAAAAACATCTAAATAATTAAAAATTAAAAAAAAACAATCTTCTTAACCAATTAAAGAAAACTAAATAAATTAATAATCATTTAATTTTATTATTGTATTTATGCAATTAATATGATAAGATTCATATAGTAAAAGTTTGTGTTCTCCAAATATTAGTATTTGTTTATTTTGTAATTATTCTTAGGGCTTAAGATTTCACATTGATAATACAAGCTCCCTTCCCCACCTTTAATTTGATTAATTTTCACCGATTTTCCCTTATTTGTTTAAAAATCTATTAATTGTTTGTGTATATAACATTACGTGGCTTTATAAGCGAAATTAACTAACAATACTCTTAATGAATAATCCATATTCCAGATTAATTATTAACCTACATTAGACATGCATGAATGCCATCTATATTTATCTTCGATAAATATATAAAATATTTTTTTTCTATAAATCTTGTTAAATATTATTCTTGTCCAAGTAAGATTATTGGTCATTTTCCCCTGTAAAATATAAACATTATTTTTTTTATATTGATTTAATGATTTTTTATGATATTTACCTGTCGTTTTAGGAACATAGTATAATAAACTTGGCTATTCTTTAGTCCATTAATGAAAACCCTTCCAACCATTGGGTTAGATCTGCATTCATGGTAAATTCATTAATATGCTTTGCATGTTATGCACATTGCATATACTTTAGAGAAAACCTCAATTTAATCTCTAATCTTAATACTCACTCTCAATTTAGTCCCAATCTTTAATTTCAACCCAAGCAAAAAATGTAATTAACTTGATGAGATTTGAGGAGTTTATATATTGTCTTTTTGTAGGGTGGTGATACCAGGATGATATGAAATTAAAAAGAAATACGTTCCTCACACAAATGATAGTTTCTGTTCACCAATCTAAGGTGCAAAACCAAAAAGATACAGATGTGAATAACTCACAACTCTAAACATACAGATGAAATCACCACTTTAGAGATACAAAGTTAAGGGAATAAGTTTACCACTCACAAAGAAGATATAGAATTTGATGGGTTCCTAAAAGGTCAAATCAAAGATTTCAATTCAAAATTAGCCAAAAGATCTCTGGTACATAGTTTGAATAAAAAATATATACTTGGAACAAACCTTCAAGTTTAGAGGAACACTAAGATTGTGTGGGATTGTGGTAGCGGTTGCGGTTAAAAGTGTTTTTCGCTTAGAAATGCATCAAAATGATGTTTTTTTTAAAAAAAATAATTTTTGAAATTAGTACATCAAAACGATCTGAAAACATAAAAAAATAGCAAATTTGTTTTTTTAAATTTTGAGGGAACGTGATTTCAACCGCGTTCCTAAATGGCTCCTAAGATAACA
>Ga0307518_10003270_pt1 | contig 11698 bp, 6 predicted proteins | sample 25_EM_MG_FD_203889 | JGI IMG/M metagenome (GOLD analysis project Ga0307518, IMG submission 203889) | Populus trichocarpa ectomycorrhiza microbial communities from riparian zone in the Pacific Northwest, United States - 25_EM | ecosystem: Host-associated > Plants > Roots > Unclassified | place... | reverse complement strand
AAATAAAAAAAATGAAGAAAATTTACCTAAAATATAAAGCAAAAAGTTAAAAAAGTTAATTATTTAATTGTACTGAAAAAAAAATTGTATATTGAAGAAAGCCAAGTAACGAGCTGGACACACACACCGAGAGCAAGGCAGGGAAAGCAAAAGAAAAATTTGTATAACTAGGGTAAGAAAAAGAAAAAAAATGAAATATCAACCATTCACTACATTATTATATTAATATAAAAATATTAAAAAAAAAATTAAGGGGGCAATTGTACCCATGTGGCTCCGCCACTGTCTAGAGTATATAATAATTCCACTTCTCATTATCTTTATATATAATGGAATGATTATCTCATTTTCACCAACCCTTCAACCTTATCCTTAATTTCTTGTATATCTAAATAAGAAAAAGGGTTTAAATTAATCCTACCATTATTAGATTTAATAATTTTGGAACATTATCTGTGGTATATGTTTATCAAATACTATATAACCTTTGAATTCAAATCAATACTTATCTAGATTGACGCATATCTTTTTTTCTATTTTAAAATGAAGCCTAGTACCTTGTATGGATATTTATTAACTATAATTATAATTAATAAGTAAGTGAATGAAATTAAAAACGAAAGGTTTATATTTACCATAAAAAGGAGATTCAGTGAAATTCGTTCCCTTCTAGTCTTCCACTCTCCTTTAGAGACTTTATACGATTAATGTCAGTAAAATTGAAAGGTTAAAATTAAGCTTTAATTAAATTAGATTAACATTGAAAACAAAATTGACATTTTTATAGCAATTGTATTTATGTGCTACGAAAATGTCAAATGGCTAATAACAATCTAGCATGTATAGGAACTCAGTTGTGGATGATAGGGGTGAGCAAAAAAATTAAAAAATCGATTAAACTGAGAAAACCTGAAAAAAATAGCCGAAAAAACCGAACCGTGAAAAAAAACCGATTAAATTGATTAGAATTTTGAAAAAACCGACCAGTTTGGTTCGGTTTCAGTTATATAAACCTGAAACCGAACCGAACCCAAACTGAAAAAAACGAGCCAAACCTGAAAAAAACCGAGCCAAATCAGAAAAAACCGAGTCAAACCGGAAAAAAACTGATTCAAACCGGTTTGAACCGGTTTTTGTTCTAAAAAACCGAATCGAGCCGAAACCGGTCGGTTTGAACCGGTTTCAGTTTTTATTAAATTCGGTTTGGTTACATTTTTTTTATAAAAACCAAACCAAATAAAAAATAATCACCCTTAGTGGATAATATCAGGCTATATCGAGTCATCAAATCATCTATAAGGGTCTAGACTTGAAAAAAAAATGTTTGGTTGGTTAAAAATTCAGATTGACTTATTGATTCGATTAATCTAAATCTGATCTGGTGACCTGACCTTTAATTCATTGATTTTTTTTTTTGTAAAAAATTGATCAAAACAACATTGTTTTAATCTTTTAAAAAAATCAGTCAAAGTGATATTGTTTTGATATTTTTTTGAATAAAAATATGAAGGTCAACCCTTCTAATCCGTGACAATAATTATATTTTAAATTGATTATCGGATCAGGTTTTACCACAATGCATTGATTTGTTAAAAATAGTTTTATTTAACTATATAATGTAAAAAATGTTACTTCACAAAAAAGTTGAAAAATAAATTGTTAACTATATCAATTATCAAGTGAAAATAATTGAAAGTTAGCCATAGATGTAGGGAAAAAGAAAAAGGAAAAAAAAGTAAAACTCGATTTGCATCTATGTATGTGAATCGGAATTGAAAAGCAATTAGCCGAAACTTTCTTATCCTAGCAAGAGAATTTAACAGTAATTGTGATTAAATGTTAATGATAGAATTATTAATACTAGTTGGATATTTTAAGTTACGTGTCTTATATAAATTGTGATTCTATTAGAAAATATAATTACTTTTAAAGTCAATAAATATATGAAATAATTCTTATCATCAATTAAAACTTAAAATATAATTAAGATTTAACTAAAACCATATATCAAATTAACACTAACTAGAGGAAAACTCAATTAATAATGTAATTTATTGTATTTTCATTAGATCCTTCTTTTATTAACAAAATTTAGCATGTAATTTACAAATAACATATCATTAATTTGTAGTTGATCTGTTAAATTAATTATGTTATATTAAATCAATTTTTATTTTATTTTTTCAAAATTCGATTCGGATTAGATTACGAGTTGATTTACGAGTTAAGTTTAATAACAATCCATTTTCCTGTCTTTAATAACCGAAAAAAAAAACGAAAATAATAGAAGGACTAAGCTGCAAAAGTATTAAAATAATAAGTACAATATAGTAAGAGTTCAGTGGGGTATAAGGACTAACTAATCCGTTTTGTTAAACGTTAGGGACTAACTAATTAGTTTTGTTAAAATATAGGGACTAACTAATTAGTGTTGTTAAACTTTAGGGACTAAGATATATAGCACACTAAAACCAAGTAATACGTGACGTGTGCTTGGTTCTCTCTCCACTCTGCTCCAAACCTACCGATGCTCTGATCTCTCCCCTCAACCCTAATTTCAGAGCTTACAGATGGATACTCAATCTCTCGAGTTTGAGTCCAATTCATACTTGTTTCTCTAGGAAACCGAGAGGATAGGAGAGGAGATTGATGTATCATACTTGGAATTGGAGGCTGCTTATTTTCAATTCTGTTATTCTCACAGGTTAGGGTTTGCATTTTGAACTCAAGTTAGGGTTTCAATCTTGTTTACTACAGCTGAATCTTTCATTTTTTTTCATTGGCGAGGTCAAGTGTGTCTAGTCCTGCTCGTTAGTAGTTCAGAAACTTGTATACTCTTGATGAGAAGAAAGCTTGGACAATTAATGTTGTTGCCAGGCATTATTGTTTGAGCTTGGAAAATGCCGGTAAGTTTTTGATATTTTTTCAAGGAGAGGTTATTGAAGACATGGTAGCCATGTATTTAGTTATGACTAAAATAGTATTTTCTTTAATTTTAGGAGGAACTTTTGAATTCTATCTCTCGCAAAAGAGAATTCGGTATCGAAATTTACCTGGAAAGATTATATTTCAGATGTCTCATGCAGATTCATTGAATTACCTGATGAAGTGATTGTAATCGTCCTGAAAAAACAAGAGACCTTAAAACCTGTATTTGTTGCCCCACAGTTTGCAAGCACTTGCAATGACTTGTCTCCGAAGCTGACACTATCTTACTTAGGTTCTTGTATTCAGGTGAGGCTAGTGAGTATCTCCCATGCTGTAAATCACATTACCGTGTTCCACAATCGGCATTCACTGCCCTCATGAAAGTGTTTGCTAATATGAAATCTCTTAAAATTAAGCTTTGCCCTTTCCCTTCACTAATTTCTTGTTATGGAGTGCATCATGGACATGCTTTCACAGTCAAGCTGATGGAAGAGGGCATGGACAATAAAATCCTCTCATTTGTGTATGGATTTTGAGGCTGGATCTTTGTCACGTGATGATGAAGGGATGTTATCCCATGAACGGAACAGGTTCTATCTGGAAAAGATTGAGAATTCTCTGATGTTATCCTTTTTTGTTGTAATATTATGTCAACAGCCTAAAACTCTGAGTAGAGCAGTGATTTTGAGTGCTGGGATACAGGGACATAGTTCAGAAGGTAAGGTGGGGTATTGATCAGAAGAAGGGAAGGTGTTTGTGGATTCTAAACAGCTGGCCATGCCTTTTATTTTTTATTTTTAATACAAGAGTGAACAAGAGCTGGCCTAAGAATCTGCAGAATCTGGCTTATTGGCTTAAGAAGCATGAGGAAAATAAGCATCAGCTTGGAGAGAAGTTGTGGCTTGTTCATAAATGGAAAGGAGAGAGATGCAATGTGAATAAATTGATTGTAAAGGAGAGAGATGTGGAGGAGTTGCTGGGGCTTTTGACGAGGACGGCAAAGATGAGAAACAATGAAAATGCAGATTTCTTCTGACAGTAGTAACTTGGGTACAATGGTAAGTTCTAGGGTTTGCTTTACTGTCTAAAGTTAGAAAATAATTCTTAAGTTAAATAGTATATCTTGAATTGTTACAGATGTGCATGATTTTAATTTGAGGATGGAAATGTAATGGACTGCGCTGTGAAATTGTTGTTTCCTTAATTGAACATATAAGCGTGATTTTTTTAGTTCAAGGATGCAGGTGTAATAAATTGAAAAGGTGGGAAAGATAGTAACATCTGATGTGAGTAGCATGGAGAACTCAGTATCTCATTGAACTAAACTAACAATATACACACAGGTATCATGCGCCACAATTATATGAACGATTTTCACAGATTTAAAGGAGAAAATACTAATCCTATTGAGCATTACATTCACAATCTGCTTCCATATCGATTGCCTCAGAATATGCATAGCTGAACAGCATAACTGATAATCAAACCTACAGATCTCTGTAGGGGAAAATTGACAAGCGTAAGCTCAAAATCAGGAATAATTTATGGTGGTTGGATAAGCGTTGTTGATTATTCTGGCCTTTTAATGTATTGTGATGTTACGGCTGATGGTTTTGGTTGTGTCTTGTATAATATTAGTTATGCTATGCTTTGTTTATTGCTCTGCCTGCCCTCTTCATACACGTTATCATGCTCAAGCTGAAACAGGGTGTAGATAGTTGATTAATTGATTGTAGAATTCTCAAGAGAAGTCAATCAGGCTCCCTTTTGTGACTCTTTTGCAGACATGTTGCTTTCCTTCTTTCTTTCTTTTTCTATCAATTTTCTTTCTTGATCATCATTAGCTACTTCATAAAATTCCAAATTGGCTCGAACAACAGACTTGAAAGCCTTAACTCTCATTTAGAACATCTTTTAATTAAATGGAGAGGAGCCTTGTCACATCTTTGAGTCTCTGACAGTGAATTACAAAACTGTGATGTTTGTCATTAAATTGAAAAGGGGTGAAAGATAGTGACTTCCAACTTGAATAAAGCACCTGGTTTCTCAGTGATCTAAACCAGTGTATACACATAGGATTATGTGCTAGATTTACAGGAATGATTTTTACAAATTAAAGAGTAGAAGATCCCAATCCTGTTGGGCATTACGTTCTGTTCCATATCTACTTGCTTCTAAATCTGCATCGCTGAATAGCATAACTGATAAGCGAGCATGTTAGTCTTTTTAGGAGAAAATGCATGATTTTTGCAAATTGATTGTTTTTTTTTCTTTTAACTTTTTGACTCAAAGAAAAGCTATAAATATGTTTGGTTAATAATAACTTTTGACTTGAATCAAAAGGTTGTTACAAAATTGAATAAAGATTTTGTATTAATCAAATTTTCAACTTGTAACTTATTGATTCTAACTTGTACTATCTTTCCTCTTCAAAAAAGTTGTTTCAAGTGTTTTTTTTTTAACAAACCTGTTTGTAACATAAACTCATTACTGTCATAAGTTATTTGTGAAAAATAACTTTTGAATCAAGACTCAAAGTAAAAAATTAGTTGAAAACAAACTTTGAGTAATAAAACATGAAATTGATGGAAGAACTAGATTATAATAATTTGAAAAATCTAGGGACAATAAAGAATAATTAATAGTTTTGCTAAATTAGAGACTAATTATATTTAATTGTATAACCAAATGATACGTGTGCTTGTCACATGTGTGTTCTTGCATGTTTTTATGGCAGGTAGTAGGTGTAGATTAACTTCCATATGAGCAATTTCATTTCTTTTTTTTATTTGGTTCTGTCCTCATTCTGCTTCGAACTTACCGATGCTTTGATCTCTTCCCTCAAAAACCCTAATTTCAGAGCACAAAGATTGATCACTCAATCGTTTGAGTTTGAGTTCAACTCTAAATTGATACTTGAGGAACCCGAGAAGAGTGAGATCTAGGTATTATACTTGGAGGTGGAGGCAGCACCTTTTTAATTCTGTCATTCTCAATCTCTGGTTAGGTTTTGCATTTTCAATTCAAACTAGGGTTTCAATCTTTTTTCCTACAGCTGAATCTTTCATTTTTTTTTTGTTGATTGGTGAGTCAAGTGTATCTAGTCTTGATCTTTGTGTGAAAAGTAATTCAGAAACTTATAATCTTTATGAGAAAAAATCTTGAAACAATTAATGTTGTAGTCGGTCATCATTGCTTAATTCATTGTTTTTCGGAAAATCCTTGTAAGATTATTATTTGTTTTGCAGGTGAGATTATTGATGCCTTGCCAACCATATTTAACTTGTACTAAAACTGCATCCTCTTTAATTTCAGGAGAAACCTTTGAATCCCATATTTTGGAAAGAAATGTCTCTATCCAAATTGACCAAGAAAGACTGTATTTCAGATGTCTCAGACAGATTCTTTCAATTACCGGATGAATTGATTGTAACCATCCTGACAAGAACTAAAGATGCCAAAACCCTTATTCGTTGCTTGTCAGTTTGCAAGCGCTTGCAATGCCTTGTCACCAAAGTTGACACAGTCTTCCTTGGATTCTCGTATCCGGGCGAGGCTGGTCAGTATCTCCCATGCTGGAAATCACATTACCACATTCCGCAATCAACAATCCCTGCCCTCATGAAAGTGTTTGTTAATCTGAAAGCTCTTGAAATTAAGCTCTGCCTTTGCCCTTCACTACTCCCTTGTTATTATGGAGTATCTCGCAGTCGTAGCTTCAAGTTCCTGCTGAAGTCTGTGGACATGAATGATAAAATGCACACTCATATGTGTACAGCCTTTGACATTGGGTCGTTGTTAAGTGCTGATGGGGAGATTTCTTTCCCTGAATCAAACATGATGTATATTGGAAACGTCAAGAGCTCTCTGATGTTGTCCTTTTTTCTTGTAATATTATGCCATCGGCCTAAAACGCTGAGAAGCATGGTGATTTTGAGTTCTGAGAGTTATGGGTCAGAAGGTAAGGCACAGTATAGATCAGAAGATAAGGAGGGGTATAGATCTGAAGGGAATGTGTTTATGGAATCTGAACAGGTCGCCAGGTTTCGTGCTTTGAGTTTGACGACAGGAGTGGACGAGAGCTGGCTCAAAGATCCACAGAATTTGGTTTGTTGGCTTGAGAATCATGAGGAAAATAAGCATCAGCTTGCAGAGAAGTTGTGGCTTATTCATAAATGGGAAGGAGAGAGATGCAACATGAATGAGTCAATTGTAAAGAAGAGCGACGTGGAGGAGTTGCTGCGTGCTTTCGATGAGGACATTGATGAAAACAATGAAAATGAAGATTTCTTCCGAATGTAGTAACATGAGTACTATGGTAAGTTTGAGGGTTTGCTTTTCTCCCTAAAGTTAGAAAATAATGCTTGAGTTAAATGGTAATCTTTTCACTGTTACAAGCGTGTTTTTTTTTTATTTAGTTCAAGGATGGAAATTTAATAACTTGAAAAGGCGCGGAAGTAGTAACTTTCGACGTGAGACTTTGATTGAGAACTCAGTTTCTCATTTATTTAGTTCAAGGATGGAAGTGTAATAACTTGAAAAGGCACGAAAGTAGTAACTTTCGACGTGAATAGCATGCAACTTTGATTGAGAACTCAGTCTCTCATTGTACTATGGAATGTGTTATGAAATTGTTGTTTCCTTAATTGCTATACAAGCATGTTTTTTTTATTTAGTTCAAGGATGGAAGTGTAATAACTTGAAAAGGCGTGAAAGTAGTAACTTTCGACGTGAATAGCATGCAACTTTGATTGAGAACTCAGTCTCTCATTGAACTATGGAATGTGTTATGAAATTGTTGTTTCCTTAATTGCAATACAAGCATGTTTTTTTATTTAGTTCAAGGATGGAAGTGTAATAACTTGAAAAGGCGCGAAAGTAGACATGAGACTTTGATTGAGAGCTCAGTTTCTCATTGAACTATGGAATGCGTTATGAAATTATTGTTTCCTTAATTGCAATACAAGCATGTTTTTTTATTTAGTTCAAGGATGGAAGTGTAATAACTTGAAAAGGCGCCAAAGTGGTAACTTTCGACGTGAATAGCATGCCACTTTGATTGAGAACTCAGTTTCTCATTGAACTAAACCAACAATATACACAGGTATTGTGTGCCACAATTATATGAACGGTTTTTACTGATTAAGAGTGAAAAAACTATTCCTATTTAGCATTGCATTCATAATCTGCTTCCATCCTGATTTGCGGCGGAATATGCATAGTTGATAATCATACATGCTGATCTCGGCAAGATAAAATTGCCAAGAACAAGCTCAAATTCAGCAATGATCTATGGTGGTTGGATAAGCAATGGTGACTAATCTGATCTTTAATTTATTGTGATGTTATGGCTGATGTTTCTGATAGTGTTTTTCTATCAAGCTCAAGGGGGTTGCAGATGGTTAATCAATTGATTAGGATTCTGAAGAGAAGTCAACCAAGCACCCTTTTGTGACATTTTTGCATGTGTGGCTTTCATTTGTTTTTTTTAAGAATGTTTTGTCTATCAACTTTCTCTGTTGATAGTCGGGAAATGCTTGAAATCCCAAACTGGCAAGAATAGCAGATTTGAAAGCCTTTTCCTACATCGTCATTAGGCATGGGTAGATGCATAATTTGAATAGAATGGAGTATAATTATAAAACCCAGTTCGGCCTAGCAAGTGAACTCGGTGACTCAAAACCTAGCCATGGTCGGGTTCTATGTTGAGTTTGTATTTATTTATTAAAATAATATCATTTGAATAACTTATTAAAACTCATGATCCGGGTTTTGGATAGGTTAAGAGACCAAGTTGGGTGTTATAACTATGGAAGGGAGAGGGGCCTTGTCGCATCTCTGAGTCTCTTACAGAGAATGACAAAGCTGTCATTGAATTGGAAAGGGGTGAAAGATAGTGACTTCCAACATGAATAAAGGGCCCAGTTTCTCATTTAACTAAACCAAGACTATCTATACACACAGGTTTATGTGCAAAATTTACATGAACGATTTTTACAAATTAAAGATACTATTGTTTTTATTTAAACTTTTTAATTTAAGAAAAGTCATCAATATGTTTGATTATAATTACCTTTTAAACTTAAAATCAAAAAGTTGATACAAAATCGGGTCAAAATTTTGTTTTGATCACAAGTTCAAATTTTCTACTTCACACTTCTTCTCAACTTTTAACTTGTACTGTTTCTCCCTTTTTTTTAAAAAAATAAAAAATTGTTTTGAACATTTTTCTACCAAACATGCTTCAGAAGATATTTGTAACGTTAGTAAATCTAGTCCAACCTAATCTCAGGTTGAGTAAGTTAATCCAATTTAAGTTGATTTGAAAACCAATCCAAAACAATAATGTTTTAATATTTTATTAAGAAGTCAAAATGTTATTTCGGGATTTAAAAAAAAAAGGTAAAGTAGGTTTTGATCGGTTATGCTATGCTAACTTCTACTTAGTTTAATTTAAAATTTAGTTTAGATTAAATCCCGATTCTATGAGTGCCCTAAAAGGTTTATTAAAAAATAACTTTTGAATGCGGTCATAAAACATACAATTGGTGGAAGAACTAAATTAAAATAAATCGAAAAATCCAGGGTTATAAAGAATAGTTAATTAGTTTTGTTAAATTAGAGGGACTAAATTGTATTTAACTGTATACCCAAGTGAAACGGGTGCTTGCCACGTGTTTTCTAACATGTTTTTAAGGTAGTGAGTAGGTGTGGATTGACTTCCATTCCATGTAAGTAAAGCAAACGAGATTGTGTTCTGTCTGTTTGGTTCTGTCGTCACCCTGCTCGAAACTTACCGATGCTCTGATCTCTCCCATCCAAACCCTAATCTCAGAGCTCACAGATTACTAATCACAGGTTAGGGTTTGCATTTTCTATCTCAAGTTAGGGTTTCAATATTGTTTACTACAGCTGAATCTTTCATTTTTTTTTGTTGGTTGGTGGGGTCAAGTGTATCTATTCTTGCTCTTAATTTTAAAAGTAACTCAGAAACTTATAGATTGTTGATAAGTATAAATCTTAGATAATCAATGTAATAGTTAGTCATTATTGTTCAATTAATTTGTTTATGTTTGGGAAAAACTCTCAACTTTTTTTTTTTTGAGGCTATTGAAGCCATACTAACCATATTTAGTTTTTGACTAAAACTTTATCCTGTTTAATTTCAGTTGAAACCTTTGAATCCCATCTTTCGAAGAAAATGTCGGTGTCCAAATTGACCAAGAAAGGCTGTATTTCGGATGTGTCGTGCAGATTCATTCAATTACCTGATGAATTGATTGTATCCATCCTGAAAAAAACAGGAGACCCTAAAACCCTTATTTGTTGCTCGGCAGTCTGCAAGCATTTGCAATTCCTTGTCTCCAAAGTTGACTCAGTCTCCCTTAGATTCTCGTATCCGGGCACTGCAGGCGATTATCTCCCATGCTGGAAATCACATTATCACATTCCACAATCAGCAATTCCTGCCCTCATGAAAGTGTTTGCTAATATGATCTCTCTCAAAATCGAGCTCTGCCTTTGCCCTTCACTGGTCCCTTGGTATTCTGGAATAGCTCGCACCCATGGCTTCAAGTTCCAGCTGAAGGCAATGGATATGAACGATGAAATGCACACTCAAGTGTGCATGGCATTTGAGGTTGGGTTGTTGTCAAGTGATGGTGAGGGGATGTTATTACCTGAATCAGAAGCATTGGATATTCTAAACGTCAAGAATCCTCTGATGTTGTCCTTTTTTCTTGTAATATTATTTTATCGGCCTAAATCGCTGAGAAGTGTGGTGATTTTGAGTGCTGGGTTACTGGGTTATGGATTAGAACGGTATTTACCAAAACATAAGGAGATGTATAGATCAGGTGGGAATGTGTTTATGGAATCTGGACAGTTGGCCAAGTTTCGTACTTTGAATTCAAGTACGAGACTGAACGAGAGCTGGCTGAAGAATCCGCAGAATCTTATATGTTGGCTTAAGAAGCATGAGGAGAATAATTATCGGCTTGGAGAGAAGTTGTGGCTTATTCATAAATGGGAAGGAGAGAGATGCAACATGAAGCAATCAATTGTAAAGAAGACAGATGTGGATGAGTTGCTGCGTGCTTTTGATGAGGATGTTGATGAAAAACCATGAAAATGCAGATTTCTTCTGACAGTAGTTCGAGAGTATAATGGTAAGTTATAGGGTTTGCTTTACTGTCAAAAGTTAGAAAATACTGCTTTAGTTAAATGGTATATCTTTAATTGTTACAACTGTGTTTGAATTTAGTCTGATGATGGAAGTGTAATGGACCGTGTTATGAAATAGTTGTTTCCTTAATAACATTACAAGCATGTTTTTTTATTTAGTTCATTGATTGAAGTGTAATAAATTGTAAGGGTGTGGAAGATCGTAACTTCCGATGTGAATGGTATTCAACTTTGATAGAGAATTCAGCATCTCATTGAACTAAACCACCGATATATGTATACATATACCAACGAATTTTACAGATTGGAAGAAGAAATACTAATCCTGTGGAGCATTGGATTCACAATCTGCTTCCAAATCGATTTGCATCGGAATCTGAATACCTGAACAGTGTAACTGATATGCAAACTTACTGGTCTCGTTAGGGGAAAACTGACCGAGAGCAAGCTCAAAATTCTGTGTGAGGGCTAAAAGATTAGCAATAATCCGTCTAGGAGCAGATAAAGGAAGAGTCGATGAGTTTTAAGGCATGAACGTCAACTTGCCAGTCTGATGCTAGAGCAATCTGCTTACTGCTTATAAACC
>Ga0307518_10003268_pt1 | contig 11699 bp, 14 predicted proteins | sample 25_EM_MG_FD_203889 | JGI IMG/M metagenome (GOLD analysis project Ga0307518, IMG submission 203889) | Populus trichocarpa ectomycorrhiza microbial communities from riparian zone in the Pacific Northwest, United States - 25_EM | ecosystem: Host-associated > Plants > Roots > Unclassified | place... | reverse complement strand
TTTATTGACAATGATGATTTCAAATTTTAATGGCATTAAAATGTGAAAATAAAATTTAAAACTATCATTTGACATTTTCAATGCACTATAAATGGCGGGAAAATGTCGAAATCCCTGGTGTGTAACCTTTCACTGCTTGTGTAGCAAATACAGCAGTGGCTGCGCTGGCACTCGAAAGGCAGGGCGAATAGGGCTGCCAACAGGAAGTCCTTGGAAGTCCTTAACAGCTTAATGAAAGGTAAGAGGCGCGCAAAACGGCCAGTGGAAATCTATTCCAAGATGTATTACTCCTCGTGGGTCAAGCCCGACAACTCTCTCGACTTACCGGCACAGAGTATATGTGGCCTTCGCGGACAAATTGAGGAAAAATTCAAGGACGAGCCCCAAGAGATCCTAGATGAAGTTATGCGCGTCCATAGTGAGCAATCCAGCAGTAAGGACGACATGTTGGTGGAGGACGAAGATCAAGCCTACCTTGAGCTCAACGCAGAAACACGCCAAGAGTAAGTACATATCTCGGATCACCAGCAGTCGCTGTGTTCATCCCCTCCAACTCCTTAGTAACATACAACAATGTGGTCCAGCGCTGAAGGACATACTCGCCCACTTATCCCGCAAGACCGGTTGGTCCTTCTCGATCCTGATGGGCGGCCCCGATCCGACCGATCCCCAAGAGAGGTGTGCTGTTACAAGGCGAGTACGTCACTAATCCTAAACACGATTATCTCACCAGCACTAGCCTCCACTTCGGGAACAACAAACTCGGACTTAACTTCGTGGAGAGTTATGCTGCCTTCAACTCCACCGTTGTGCAAGCGTATATGGAGTTCCTGGATTCCAAGTACTGTAAGTGACCTCTACAGTAAGAATAAAGTTCAATACAGACCACGACCTAGATGGGGAGAGTGCACCAGTGTCGCACGACGATAGCAACCCCACTGATGCTGAGAATGTCGATGGCACGCAAAACCCGGATGACGCCGATGATGCCGAGGCTGATGGCCAAGAGGATGGGAATGAGCAAGACGGCGTTGAGGATGATGGTCACAGGGATGGGAACGAGCAAGGCGACGTTGAGGACGATGAAGACAAGGATTGCAGGGTGGCTGGAGAGGCAGTCAGGTTGAGTGTTTATCTTTTATACCCTCGCGTGTTCTCAGTCTCTATTTGGACAGCATCGCGGGCGTTGCAATGTCTGTTGCAACACATCCAAGCGTTGCAGACACTCCAATGCGCCAGAGCGTTGCAACTCCTCTCAGTGTTGCAGTCCCGGCATTTCAGGCTGTTGCAACGCCTCTACCTGATGCAACGCTGAATGCCCCAGCTCCCTCTGCACCTAAATTGCAACCGCTAGTGTAAGATTCAAGTCGTAATGAAAATCAGTTCACTAACGCCTAGTACCAGCGCACAACCCTTTGACTTTGGCTCTTTTGGACTGGAATTCGACCTCATGCTCCAAACAGGGTCTATAGCGACATTTCCAGGACAGTTGGGAGTCTCAACAACTCCCCAGTGGGACTTCAGTGGTCTAGGATCGAACGCATTTCTTTCTAGCGACATGACAACTGTTAATGCCGCCCCCAATTTTTCTAGTCTAGTTCCACCGCCGGACTACTCGGCAATGACGGCCCTCACAGGACTTGGGATACCCACATTTTCACCTGCTGTATCTCCATCAAAGAGCAGCCTCCCTTTGCTACCTCCCCCACCCTCGATCAGCGACGATCTGAGTGACGACTTTACTCAGCGCCTTCAATCATTCGCATACACCGGGCCAGGCAGCTCGCCCAGCCGTCCTCAGCAGCCGATCGCGCAAACCTCCGAGGCCCCCAGCCCTCTGCTAGGCAAACGCAAACCAGTACCCTCCTTGCGTGCCCAAAGGGACAACAAGATAGGTGATTTGAGCAAGGAAAATAACGAGCCTGTGCCTGCGCGTGGCAAGAAGGGGAAGGGGAAGTGCCCTGTACTTGGTGGGGATGAGTCTCGCCCCGGAAAAAAGGCGAAGTAAGTTAGGCGTCAGTGTCAAGCACCCAAACCTGATAGTTTTTACAGGAATAGCAAAACCACGATCTGAGCGAACAGGTTTTTCTCCATTCCGAGTACTGCCATATATTCCTGCATTTAAATGTTTGATATTATTCATTGCAATGTTTTGAGCTATCTATTAATATATGCAATGCAACGCGTGAAAAGAATTGCAGCGGGATAAACATTGCAACGCGATGGAACGGTGCAACAGACAGACGGTGCAACGGGACGAGCAGTGCAATGGGACAAACGGTGCAACAGGACAAACGGTGCAACGGGACAAACGGTGCAACGGAATGAATGGTGCAATGGGACAAACGGTGCAATGGGATGAGCGGTGCAATGGCACGAGTAGTGCAACGGGAACGAGCGGTGCAACGGCCCTGGCATTGCACCAAATGAACATTGCAAAGCCTGGGCCATTGCAACGCAAAAACATTGCAACGCGTGTTGCAACAATACATCGTTCTGTTGCAACAAACGTTGCAATGGGCGTTGCAATGCTGGGCCACCGTGAATGGCGCACCAAGTTGTTATGGTAGTTACCGCATTTCATTGCACCAAAGTTACACGAAAGGTTGGATAGTTGTGTTGCATCCACCGAGCCCCTGCTAGATTGCCAGCCGCCTTTGGCACCTGGGAGAATATATATATGTACACATCCAGTACATCACAACGTGTCATTCTCGTTTTCGGTTCCCTCTTCAATAGTCTCACATTGAGCAGAGGTTGTCATTGAGTTTTTGGGTGTTGTAATCTTGATTGGAACATCGATTGGAGAGTGATAGTTTGGGAGAGCAAAATAGTTTCGTCAGGCTCAGACTACATGTAGCGCTGACAAGGGAATTGCCAGTTCAGAATGAGAGTGCCGGGGAGTGAAGTAAGCCAGGACCCGGGTCAATCCCTATATATGTTATATCCTGGTGCAGACAGAAATGGGCAAAAAATGGGCTTGATGTTCAATCCAAATCGGATATTTCGGGGCATAAATGTGACCAATGTTTGATATTTCATGCTGACAGATTACCTTAGTCAACACCAATGTTAGATCCGGATGCGGACACAGAGGCCCACATGGACTCCCACTGTTTGTCTTAGTCGGGAGCAATGTTCGATCATGTATGCGGACAGATCAGCACATGGACTCCTACTGTTTGTCCTAAGTCAGGAGCAATGTTCAATCATGTATGTGGATGCAGACTAGCCTGGACTACTGAATGACCAGTGACGGGCCGCTATGTATGCATACGCATCAGTCAATGCCAAGGGTAAATTCTATGGATGCTAATTGATCATTGTAAACGAAGTATATTTGTCTAAACGTTGGCTCTTAGCATTCTCGCGCTTGATCATAAGTTAGACTAGCAAGGACTAGTATGTTTTGATCAATTCTTATTAAATGTAACCAAACAAACTACAACACTCACCTGTCCTCAATCAAATCTCTCAAGATCAGTGCTGATCAGTGTTCTCAGACCTTCTCAGACTCAAGTCTTACTTCCATCCACCAGGTCCACCAATGCTCCAGAATGTCATGCATGGTTAGTAAGTATTTGTGCATTTTTTACTGGTGTCAATCACTCATAATACCGGAACAGTTTTCCTAGCGTCGATCAACAATCAGTGGACTGTCGCAGACTGTCGTCCACTAAATTCACTGTCTTTCATGGTCTGACACATGCTTTCTTCTCACCATAGTAACCTCCCAACTATTCAAGTATATTTTGTGCGATGTTTTCCCCCCCCATTTGTTGTTTCCTGCTCTGCAAAAAATGTGTAAGTTGCTCAAATGATTTGCCATCATTTACTGATACTTGCCGTTTTAGCTTCACTTGATTTAAATCAGTCTACTGGAACCCCGTGTCCAAATGATCAAAATGCGAAGATTTGGAAAGACACTGAGGAGTGGCTCTCCATGATGCCTATTCAAGTAGTTGAACTGAAGGAGACCTGTCAAACCCTCCTCAAGCAGCTTCCCCATGCATCTTCGTTATCATTTGAGCTTCTCTCTGTGACCTGCTCCCTCTGCAGTGAGCATCTTGCTCTTTTTCTTGGGCAACAGTGGCTCTACAATGACCAGATTGATGCTGGCTTATCTCTTATCCAACAGAACTTGCCATCAAGCGCACGCATCGCTTTTGCGGACACGCTCTTTATGGTGCAGTTGGGTCTTGCTAGAAAATGGCACGTCACATATATTCCTCATCCAGAAAAAGCTATGGATCAAGCGCTTTTTCAGGGGCATGTTGATAAACTCGAAGTCCCTGTAAATCCTGGTGGAACACATTGGGCTGGAATTCAGGCGGACCTTCAAGCTTGCACCTTTCACTATCAGGATGGATACAATCCTGGCAAGATGGCCGATCCACAGGACTTGGAATTGCTATTGTGGTTTCTTGCCTCATTTGGTGTGAACTTTATGCCATGCTATAGGTCCACATCCATTTTGACGCCACATCAATCTGATGGAAATTCATGTGGTATCGTGTTGCTTAGTTCCCTGGCGGCTGAACATCTTTCTTGGAGGGCTTGGAGGCAGAGTGAAGCTGTACAGCATCGGATAGAGTGGTTTATCCGAATCACTGAAGCTTGGTTGGATTCAGTGGTATGGTTACGTCACAATTATTCCTTGATGCATGTTACTGATCATAATTTAGGCCCTGCCAGGGGATTCTTTGCAAAGTTTATCCTGTGTGGAAAATGGTGTACTAGCATCTGATGCATCATCTGACCACCACAGCGCTAATTCGAATTTAGAAGTGAAGTACTTGGACTCCATAAGATTCAGTGTTCTTGATACCACGCATCATGTGACTTACCATAGTTCTCATTCAGGCATCAAACGACTCACCTGAGCCACACCCTGCAATGAATCCACCTTCTGCCTCCTTCAAAAGTCATTTGCGGACATCACCCCCAATATCTCTTCCCAAGAAGCGAAGCCTATCATTTTCAGAAGATATTCTGCACGACATCCCTCCATCCAAGTCCAATCTTCACCGCCAGGATTTAAAGCAGAAGCCACCTTGGCAGCAACCTCATACTAAAGTACCGGGCAACTCTTGGGCGTACCAGAAATCCTTGCGGCAGAAGGTTGCTACAGATGCTGCCAATTTTATTCCAAAAAAATGCCATCTGCAGCGATTTCAGGAAAAGATATGCTCAGACGACCCACATGCTGAGTTTGACCCCAATAACCTGCTACATGTCTGCTGCTCAGCTTGTGCAGAGTGGATTCAAATGCGGGTCCCATATGACTGCAAGCATTGGAAGCGACATCGCACCACCCAGAAGTGCCAACAACGGCAGTCGAGCAAACTGGTCACCAAATCTCTTCAAACATTCTACACGCCATCCACCTGCCCCCCAGCCACTAGTACTCTACATCATGTTACTGAACAGCAGTCATCCGACTCCAGCACCCTCCTCCCTTGTCCTGGTCTTCAGGCTAGCACTGATGAGGCAATATGTCGCTACCTTCAGCGCTTGAGTGTGTTGGGTGGTGGAGCTCCATCTTGGGCAATTATTGCTCACAAACTCTTTCCTGATCTTCCGGATCATTCGTGGGGGGCCCTTGATGATACCCAGCAGGATATGGTACTCAATTACGAGCAAGCATCATTCCGCTGGGTCAACCGACATGGACTTGGTACCGTTTTTTCCACAGATTGCAAGACCATGTCTCCCACCACAGACGCTGGTGTTCCCACCCCATGTACAAGCTGTGTTGAACTTCGAAAACTCCATACCCTCCAGACTGTCCTCAATCGCAAGATACCCGATGAGAAGAACATGAAGTATGTTCCAAAAGGTTATCGTTGTCAAGAACTTGGGTCAATTTATCTCAAATACCATGGCATTCATAAGCTCATTGAAGAGGTGTGTAGGCTGTAGTGTACACTTGGGTCACAACTGTGTGCTGACATTTCACGCATTCACTAGGATACTGGTCAATCACCTTGGCTACGCTTTGCTCAAGGGGTAGTAGATGGCTCGTACAAGGAACAGGGTGTTCTATTAGGTATGGTTGAGGCAATGGTTAAGAAGGTGGAACGCCTTTCAACTGGGCATGGCCTTCAGAATATGCACTATAATGAAGCATTTGATTCATTCTGTTCACTTTTGGCATCTACATCACCCCGGGCATATAGGACATTTCACAGTCATTTTGGAGGTAGATCTCTGCGAAGTATGCGGTATGCACTGAACAGTCCTTACATTTGAGCATCTGCTGATATGAGTACAAGTGCATTGCAGGCACAGCAACCTTCGTTCCAGCCAGGACTCTCTGAAGACAACGTAAAGCATGCAGCAGAAACTCTTTCTCGTTTACGATACAATGGACCACTTGCATTGTCATGTGACGATACAGACTTGGAGAAAGCACTGGCTACATGGCAGGATGCTGATGATGCGTGGCTTCTTCTTGGTGCAGCAAGGGGAACTATTCGGGTCACATCCATGGAAGAAGTAGAGAGTGTGCTTCAAGGTGAAATTGAGATGGCAGAGAAGGTATATGCAACTCACCATGCCTACACAACATCCCATTGACAGTTAATTTGACAGCTGCGCATCTGGGTTCTGACAATTGCTCTGCCACAAATACCACCCATTCTCATTGCTGCTGTAGCACTCTCTGGAAAGGACTCTGCAGAGGCACTTGTGGAGATGCACATGAAACTTATTGCGATGATGCAAGCTGCTGGGCTTCATCCAACATCATTCGCATCAGATGGAACAGAAACTGAATGTGCTGTCCAACGGATCGTTGTTGCATCTGCAACTGCAGTCGATTTGTACAACATCAACAATGTTGTGCCTGGCTGTGCTCTCACACTTGAAATTCCACTTTTCAATGGGAGGCCAACCATCGCTATCCAAGATTCAAAGCATGGTGCAAAAACGGCCTGCAACCAACTCTTCACTGGGGCTCGTATTCTTACTCTTGGCAACTTCCCCATGTTCTTTCAAATGCTCTTGGACATCATCAACCATCCATCTTCTCCTCTATTCTGTCGGGATGTAGAACGAGTTGACAAACAGGATGATCGTGCAGCAGCCCGCTTACTGTCATCGGAAACCTTGGAGTTCATCCTCACACATCATCCAGATCGTGCTGGTCTGTCGTGTTATCTCTTTGTCCTGGGTGAACTCATTGATGCCTGGCAACATCGTGCCCTAACACCTCTAGAGAGGGCATAGATGGTTCTACGTGCTCGATTCTTTCTTATGTGTTGGCGGAGTCATATCATACAGCACCCAGGCCATGAAGTATCAATTAACTTCATCTCTCGCAAGTCATTCAATATCTTCATGATCCTGTGCGACAGCCTCCTCAAGCTCATCATCGTACATCACCACTATTACCCCACTTATCCACTCGTTCCTTGGCTTCACTCTACTGAGCCTTGTGAGCACATCTTTGGCATGCTCCGACAGTTGAAAAAGGACTTCAATTTTGCTGATGTTCTTCATCTTGAATGAAAACTCTGTTCACTGATTCAGGGTGATTTTCAGATGTTAACGCCACAAGAACAAGAACGTCAAACAGCAGAAGGGTATCATCATACTTATTTTCATGTGCCAGACCTTGACATGACCGCTCTGCTCACTTGGCCTTCTGATGATGAACTCTTTCTTGCTTCGAAATTTGCATTTTCAGAGGCAGAGCAACTGCTCCAGGCTGTTGGTATCAACGCTAAGGAAATGGTTGCTTTGTACCAACCCCCACCACCACCAAAGACTCGTAGTGGTACTACCCCAGCCATACAGTCTCTCCGGCCACAGACGCTTCATGATCTGCTCAAGTTGTATGCCGAAACTCCACTACCATCAAAGGTTGAGGATGAAGTTGAACTTTATGAAATGGCTCTCGCTTCAAACAATGCAGACAAAACACTTGCAATGTTTGCCTCCATTTTTTTTTGGCCATGTGAACTGAACTGATTCTATTTACCATAGAATGATGTTACCGGATTCCACAGCTGACAATGAGCAGGCAATATCTGTCGAGTTGTTGTACCATCAAGATACAATCGAAAAAGCCTTTGTATGTGTTTCTCTCAGCCTTGCAGCTTGAAAGTCGGCCATTTATTTATTTGTAGGAGTTGGTGCAATTGTCCCGTTCTCATCAGCTGCGCTCGTTCAAGCAAATGACTCTCGTTGATGGAGTGTCTCTGAGACTCTGTCTTTACTCGCCACTCCTCTAGTGAAGGCACGAAAAGCACATCAACCACTCTTTACATCCCACGCTGTGCAGCAAGTTGCAAATGTCTTGTCACGTCTCAAACCTGTTGCACCTGTGAGAAAGTATGCTTCAGAACCATGTCTTGGTGCCACGGAAACAGAAACTTCAAGTGATCGTGATGTCTGCCAGTCACTCTTGCAGCGGCTCAGGAGCATCATTTTGACCAGTTCCCAGTCTGCAGTCACATCAGGAGCAAATTGTCAGATACGCCACAATGGTGTTTTCACAGTAAATTACAGTCAAGTTGGTGCTCGTGAAAAGTCAAAGGAAACTTTGCAATCTACCACTGGATCAGTAAGTCTTCATATGTTCTCTCAGAGTGGGTATGATGTAATCCAGCACTGGATATCAGGTATTCGCTGTTTGCCGTGCAAAAGCCTTTGTTTCCCTACAAGATATACATGAAAATATGATCACTGCAAATATTTCGGACATTCTTCCACTCCAATGTGGCCACTTCATTGCTGTACTACGCCCCTACAAGAAAAATGAAAGTCCTGATATTCTACTGGGGGAAGGTATGGTTCGTACACATTCAGTGTTGCTCCACACTCACTGCATAGGTTTTGTAGTTGTAGCAATGTACACAAACTCTGGTGCTCGTGGGTCAAAGCACGAGCCAATTAATTCAGTCAGCAAAGTTGGTATTCCATCATACGTGATGGTTCAAGTTTTTTGTCCTTCCCATGGATCAGCCCATAGCTCCTTGGCTTTCCAGCCTCTCCAAGCTGCGACATTCATCCATATTCCTGCCAGCCACATTCTATTTTCATTTGCAGGATTATCATTGACCTTTTCACATATATCACTTGCATCTGATTGTGCTCACCCTTTCCAACTTGTCACCCTTTGTTCGATGGCTTCAACAGTGATGGCCAATCTATGCGAGAAGGCAGTTCTAGTTTCGAAATGTGTCAGGGCCCAGATGTCAGAGGAACAGGGTTGATGAAAGGATTCGTATGGTACATTGTTTGTATGCATAGTAAGGCTACTGTGATACCAAGTACGCATTGCAATGTTGTATCCTGTGTGGACATAATGCGTGTCTTCCTATGTCATATCAGACAATGTGGACACTATGTAGCATGCATGCGCTGTGATGTTGTATCAGCAGTGCGGACATTACATGCACTCTGCAATGTTGTATCAAACCATGCAGATAGATGATGGCTACCTGGTTGCCAAATTATTGAGACGGTCCTATGAGCTCATGTTAGAATGTCGTACATATCCAAATGTGCGGGTATAACGCACCAAAAGACCTAGGTCTGAGTACATATGCGGACATTTGTACGCATTGACCCGGGTCCTACACCTGATACTCCCGCATAAATACCCTAATTAGACACTATATTACTGTTTTGATGTGTGTCTAAGACGAGGCGTTTGAGGCATCTCTCGCCTTAATGAATAATTATTGAATAAAGTAGGGTACTTAGAGAGATTTGGAGCTCCCGCGCAGCAGGGATTTGTCATCGGTCTCTCCCGCCCGTGCGTCATCTCCGACGCCTCTCGTCGCCATCGCCGACAGCGAGCTCGCGTATCTCAACAACTATGCAACATTTTTATGTCGGACTTTCAGGTACATGTAATACTCGTATCTAGCAAGCGTTCTGTAGCATAAAACATAGTATTTTCATTTAAATTAGGTACAGAGACAAATGCTACCATTCCCCCCAATTTGCATGCACGTGGCAATGTTCGGCAATCTCCGCCAGAGGACATTGTGTGGTGGTCAACGCACAGCCGCGCCCGCCTACACAGGCATTGTAAAACGACGGACATCACGGAATTCAATGTTGATATCACCTTAGGGTACTGCATTATATGATCACACAACATAGGGGGTAAAAATCAATTGATATAAACAATGTAGCTATTACAACTGCACTGGTAGTGTTCACCCTTCAGAATTGATGGCGACGGGCAAGTCCTGTGGTAAGCAATGTGTGATTGAGTGTCAAAGTAAGACGAATGAAACTTACAAAGGATCACATGTCATCTTCGTCACTTTGCTCGTCAGACGAGTCAATGAATGCAGCGCTCTTCGAAGCTTTCCCCTTGGCTGGATCTGTACATCGTCGTTTCCTGCCTACGTCAGAGCGCCTCTTGCGAGCCTTTCCAACTACTTCCCCAGCATTTCGCCGCTGCGTAAGTTGGTCTTGATACTGAACATGTTGCTGCCTAGTCATGTATGCCCAACGGCACGTACCTTCTTTCAATGTGTCGCAAAGGGTCCGGAGGTGTTCAACACTTGTAATGGCACTGGGAGACTGGAAAGGGACACCTTCCGGCCAACCAAGTAGATCAATACCATATTTCTCCTTGATAGCCACCTCAAAGTTTGCGAAGTTGATTTGAATTTTCTTCTTAGCAACAACACCTGTATGCCCGCGTCAGATACCATTAGATGTTGTCAAGAAATACGCACGAAGACCAGAATTAAGAATACGGACACACATCCGTTGCATGCCTTCCACTGAGTTGCGCTCCTCGATGTCTGCAGAAGTGGTATAATCAATTATTAGTGGCCATCACAAAATACATTCAACTTACTCTTTCCGTGCATGCATGCCCACTGTTCCAGTTTGCGGATGATCTCATCTGCCTCAAGATCCATCACATCCCCCCAGAAGTCCATCACATTATCCGTTCCATACCAGAAAGGCTGAGATGAATCGTAAACATGTCCACGAGTCGCAAAAAGGCACACATATACTCCAGTCTGAAGTGCGAGTCCATCAAGCTATCGAACGTCAGTTGATGATCATTAGAGTGAATGTATGACTCACTACTTTAAAAATATATTCCAATGTCGACTGCACATCGCATGATGCCACTGCGTTTGTAGCACGAACGCTTGTATTTTTGAGGGTGCGGTATTCAGTAAGGGCACGCAGTAACTCGTCTTTCTCATCCTGGGTCATGTCCTGGTACTTGGCATCAGCCCTGGCTAACTCTCAAATCTGCTGGAGAGAGAGCTTCTCCCCACAAGCGCGACCTGCGATGTGTGAGTATGGAGCTGCAAGACAACGAAGTGAGGTTTACCTTCGTTCACCTCGTGTGCCTTGTCATGAATGATGGCATTGGCCAATTGCGTGCTGCGTGGATTCCAATAATATTTATAACCACCAAGGAGCTTCCTGACCTTCTCCTCTGTAATATTATGTGTAGCGGCTATCACATGTACCTTCACCTCGAATTCATCGGCGAGTGACTGGACCGCTTCATTCAGAAGCGCGTTGCGATCCTTCCGCTGGGCTGTAGAAATTTGCCTTGATGCCGCCTGGGCGTTGCGGCGTTCCTTCTCTGCAGTGGAGAGGGGCTGACGAGGCTGTATAGCTGGCCATCCAGGGTTGCGAGTAGCCCAAGTAGACTTGTTGCTTGTTACCGTAGTTTCCGAGATCGCACCACTGCAATCGCT
>Ga0307518_10003266_pt1 | contig 11701 bp, 18 predicted proteins | sample 25_EM_MG_FD_203889 | JGI IMG/M metagenome (GOLD analysis project Ga0307518, IMG submission 203889) | Populus trichocarpa ectomycorrhiza microbial communities from riparian zone in the Pacific Northwest, United States - 25_EM | ecosystem: Host-associated > Plants > Roots > Unclassified | place... | reverse complement strand
GACGTGTCCAGGGAAGCAAGATGAATGATGGAGGGAGATGGATGTGACAGGACTCTGGGATGAAAGGACCATATGCAGAGGACTCAGGAGACACAGAGATGACCAGGTATGAATCTTCAAGTCTAACAATAGACTTGAGGTGACCAAAGTACGTGCGTGATGCAGGACTGACAAGGAGAACGCACTGACCGAGAACAAGAGGGACTGAGGGAGCAGGCTGGGAAGATATGTGCCAGGCAGTGCACAGGAACTCAGGGAGAGGCTGTCCCAAGAGTAGGACATAGTCAAGGTCTGCTGCAATAGCAGAGAAACGTTCCAGAGAAAATGCAGACTCCATAGTGACTGATGAAGTGGGTGTCTGGATTGCGGGTGGAATATCTCCATGGGAAATAAACAGATTTACGTCGGAACTTGACAGGCAGATAGACCACGGTCTAGGCTCCATGATGGTATAGTCACGTGCCTGATAGCTTCAAAAAATGATGGAGCTATTCAAAATATTGGAATGCCGGCACTGGGTGCCTAAATTTGACATTTGGGTGCTAATGATTCTTCTTTTCCTCCTTCGTTTCTCAATTGTTTCTTCTGCTTCTTTGGTTGTTCTGGTATTGGAGTTGGACTGCAGAAGGCTGCGCTCCTTTCTCATACCAAAAAGATCACTATTCATTGGATTCTTCTGCTTCTTGGCGGTTCTCGTGCGATAGATGACTGTCAGCGATGGCATTCATCTCTTGCATCAGGATAGTCATTCTTCTGTGATAGATGGCTACGACGAGCTTGTATTCATCCTTCGCATAAGGATAGTCTTGACTTTGCGTGATATGGATAGCCAGGGCTGTCTGTATCCCTCAAGTCAGGACAATCTTTCAACAGATCTTGGGTGCGTTCTTCGCATTAGTTTCATTGGCTAACTTTCTCCATGTCCACAGTACCAAACACGTTTGGTGCATGACAGCAGTTAGGGAGGAATGGAACGAATCAACTGTTCGCAAACACTGTCGACTCGCCAGAGGCAATCAACTATTTATTTTCCATGCTGATGATACGATCAAAGGACAAAACTCACCACCGAAGAGAAACAAGCCCTTGCCAGTGGTCGAGGTGGCAGCTGGTGTCACCACCATTTGTGGTAGTGATGGTGGTAATCGTCGTCATCGCTGGTGAGAGTGATTGTGGTCGGTGTTCGTGCGCTGAAGGTGTGAGAGGGCATGCAGGTCGAGCATATATCTAGATGTGTCAAGCATACTTGCAAACACCTACCAATGAACCAACCAGATGCGGCAGAGATGCCATGGTGCATATGAGCATGTTAGAGACACAAGAGGGTGAACGGATGAGACAAACGGCACCATAGACTGCACACACAAGTGGAGTGAGTGCACGGATGTGCCAAACCCACTGAACAACATGAGAATGCCCAGAAAACGTCAGAAAATGCTAAAAGGTATTCAAACTTCCAAATGACTCATGAGTTGCAGTCATCGTCGCCGTGCAGTGGTGGTGATTGTACTGGTGCTGGCTGTCAGTAGTCGCAGCCCTCATTATTGAGGCAGTGGTGGTGGTCATGCTGGTGGGACTGTCATTGTCATCACCATCATGGGGTTGACTGCATCAGCAAATCTGTCAAATACTATCCAAGCTATTATGGCATTTTTTGTGCCTTTCGGGACACTTAGGGCTTATTGGACTTTTCTGCCGAGGCGGCCAGCACAACGTAATGAACATAGGTTGGAAAAAGTCAATTAAGCCCATCAGGCCCCAATAATGTCATAATAAGTCCAAAATGTTGGCGAATTGCTGCAAAGTCAAAAAAGTACCGATAGTCATTATTATACAGCTCAAGTAAGAAACACAATGTAGAGGTGGGATATACATAGTAATTCTTGTCCATTAGTAAGTAGGGAGTTGCGAGGCCAGGTTGGTGGCGGCGCTACTGGCCCAAGTAAGAGACACAATGTAAAGGTGGGGTATACATAGCAATTCTTGTCCATTAAATAGGGAGTTGCGAGGCCAGGTTGGTGGCAGCATTGCCCAAGTAAGAGACACGACGTAGAGGTGGGGTATACATAGCAATTCTTGTCCATTAAATAGGGAGTTGCGAGGTGGCGCTACTGGCCCAAGTAAGAGACACAACGTAAAGGTGGGTTATACATAGCAATTCTTGTCCATTAAATAGGGAGTTGCGAGGCCAGGTTGGTGGTGGCGTTGCCCAAGTAAGAGACACGACGTAGAGGTGGGGTATACATAGCAATTCTTGTCCATTAAATAGGGAGTTGTGAGGCCAGGTCAGTGATGGCGCTGTATACGATATCTGGCTTCTTTTGTCGAGAGGGAAGTCAGCTCTAAATGCCACTGACAAGTGAGTATATACTATGTACATCACCGGGGAGGCGATCACGAACAACTTACTTTTGGTTGGGGGGTGCTTGAACATGTTCTGACAACATTGACTATCCCATTGACGAGGAAGCCGACATGACCTTGACTGAAAGGTCCTCAATGCTGGCTGGTGTGGGGGGTGGCACAGAGGAGGCGGGGGTTGATGTAGAGTACTATGTTGGCGAGATAATCGAGGGGTGTAGTGTAATGCGGTGGAGGGCAGATGCGATAAAGTATGGAAGCTTGACCATGGAGCCAGACGAGGATGGCAGTAACTCCAGGCAAGCGAATAGGTGGGTGACGAACCTGGCACATAGGCGTGGTATGTGCTTGTGGCCATAGAAGGGGTCAGCTTGCCATGAAACGGACCCTGCCAATTGGAGTTTCTGATGTGCGTTGGAAGGAGTAGGGAAGTTGTAAGACTGGGGGTACTTACCAGGTAAGGATAAGGTATCCGGGGGTGGGAGGCATTGTGTGAAGGGGTCAACCTGGCGCATAGGCGCGATATGTGCTCATGGTTGTAGAAGGGGTCAGCTTGCCACGAAACGGAGGTCAGCTTGTCATGAAACAGACACTGCCAATTGGAGTTTCTGATGTGCGTTGGAAGGAATAGGGAAGTTGTAAGACTGGGGGTACTTACCAGATGAGGATAAGGTATCTGGGGGTGGGAGGCAGAGAGGGTCAGGTTGCTGTGAAACAGACGCTGCCGATTGGGGTTTCTGATGTGCGTTGGAAGGAGTAGGGAAGTGGCAAGACTGGGGGTACTTACCAGATGAGGATAAGGTATCCGGGGGTGGGAGGCAGAGAGGGTCAGGTTGCCATGAAACGGACGCTGCTGATTGGGGTTTCTGATGTGCATTGGAAAGAGTAGAGAAGATGGAAAACTGGGAGTGCTTACTGGCTGAGGTCCTGAGGATAAGGTATCCAGGGGTGAGAGGCATTGTGCAGTGCACGAAAGAGGGGTGTGCTGATTGGTACGTGGTACCACAGTCAAGCCATCAAGGTGGTTTGCCCAAATTGCCTGCGGTGGCTTCACTTTGATGCGTGGCACTGCAACTGCACAGCATGAAAAAACATCGATGACAAATTGGAAAAGAGGGTACATGCGGAGGTTGCACAATGGGTGGGTTTCTGCACTGCATAGCCCAGCACAGAGCTAGAATGCAATCTCGAACACATGATGATCAGCATATTTATTAACATAAAAAGAATGAAACATGTCATAAGAATTGTGAGGTCCAATGTCTCCGACAACATTGTGAGAAGCATAGACAGGGATGAGATGCGCTGCGTGATAAATAGTGTCAATGTGAATGACAGCGATGTTTCGAATATTGCGTGCTTGGTAGCCTGGGCAGACAATCCACATCCCTGTAGCCTCATCAGGGCCATTCGCTATGCAGTCAAACCAGTGCACAACGGCACATTGATGTTCTGTCCCTAGATACTTGAATGAAAAAAAAAAACATAAGACACGTGCAATGTCCAGGCCACGCATGCCTTGCATCTGTGGGTCGGTTACAACAAACACGCAATCCAAACGGGGGTTCCCATCCTGCCACATGGGGCAGGAACAGATATACTCGTGACGCATGCCATAGATGCCACTTAGATCACTGGGTGCGAAGAAAGTGGAGCATGCAGAGTTAAAGACACGGAGTGGACCATCGTAAAATGGGCACTCGTTGGGAGGGATATCATCTGGATTGCGAGGATCAGTAGCATGGAGTTGAGAGTGGAGGTAGCGGCGTAAAAGGCTTGAGAACTGTGGCATGTTAAGCTTGTCTGCCAGGGCAGCTACTGTCCGTGCACGATTACATTCTAAGATGGGTTGATCAGTAGTACTGCTGCAAGAAACTGAGTAGTAAAACGTACAATGAACGCGTGCCAATGTTACATGTGCATCAATCCTCATTGAGGTGTCAACTGCTTCACCTGCATCCTCTTCATGGCCCACCGTCATTTGCTCTATGTCTGGTGCATTGTGGCCACCTTCCTCGATGCCATTGCGCTGATCGTGATCCCCATTAGCATGGTGTTCTAAATGAGAGTCAACATCAACGACAACCGGTGAAATGGAATTTCACACCTAATGCCTTGAGCATCTGAGATACACATGTTCCATTCAGCATACCGCGCTCTTTAAAATCTGCATGCGCTGCAGCAAGTTTGTCAAGCCTTTGGTTAATCAAAAGCATTTGGCCCAAAGCTTGAAAGCGGTTAGTATGCCGATAAGGCCGTTTGACGGCCTTAATATGTTTTGATTCAGTAATTGAGGAACAAAGTCCGTTTGGTGCACCAAACTGGCAGATAAGGTGGTCGTAGTGCTTCATTGAATGTTGCCAGGGTAGCGAGAAGGTGTTGACTACACCAGTGTTCCGGAAGGCTTCGCAAAAATGATGGAAGCGTTGAAGTGCATCGTCAATTGCATCGAGTGATTGCTCAGTGATGACATTTTGACGAACAAGATAAGAGAATTTGAGGAAAGCTTGAAATGTATGCACTATGTCTTTTGGCATATAGCCTTCGATGGCTGCAATGTAAACCTGTGTAACATTGGTCAATAATCACAGCCAGGAAAAATATAAACATTATTACCTTCATTAGACCTTTTGAATCATCACCAGTCCACTGCTTAAAGTTCTGCCCTTGGGGGAAGCGCCACAGGCCAGTAAACAGTGCCACAGCTGCGATCCTGAAAGTAATAATCAAAGAAGTGAGTGGTATGAATCACTGAATCATGTACCACCAGTCAATTTCATCAAGCATCTTCTCTCACTGCAAGCATTTCTCAATGTTTCATGATAAAACATTGTAAAAAAATAGAAGAAAGAGATACTCTTTTATTTACAATTTTGTTTAACAAAAAAGACAAATATCATACAGCATCATTTTTGTCATTTTTTGTGTCAAGGCATGATTTGAGATTGTTTCTTATGTTGGGAATATAAAAAATTTAACCTTTTTCCTCTGCCTGTCCCTTACAAAACAAATAAAGAAAAGACAATGTAACTTTTCTCACAGCAAGCATTTTCAATTTTCTGGAGGGAAAATTTGAATCAAAAGATATTATATTCTATAAAAATAAATGTTTAAGAAACATGCTATATATGTTTGGTCATAACACTCTAGCCAGTCAATCAGTATCCAGGAACAATCATGTTTCTTGAAGAAAAATCTATTATTTTCTTTCAATATGTTTTTAGAAATAATATGGTATCTTATTTTTAATAAAACATATTGAAATTCTTGCTATGAGAAAAGTTACATTTTTTTTCTTTATTTGTTTTTCAAGGAACAGGCAGAAGGAAAAGGTTAAATTTTTTATAGTTCTAACATAAGAAATGATCTCAAATGATGTTTTGGCAAAGAAAATGACAAAATGATGTGGTAGGATATTTGTGTTTTTTATTTAAAAAAATTGTAAATAAAAGAGTATCTCTTTCTTCTATATTTTTATAATGTTTTGTCATAAAACATTGAGAAATGCGTGCAGTGTCTGCACCTGCCTTCATATGAATTCGGATGAGGTACTTCTCAACCCATTCCACCAAGTGATCTTTGAATCCACCCTTGATGAGTTGGTGAAGAATATCCGGTGAGAGCATTTGATAGATATCCGCACGCGGGAAGTTGTTTGTAAATGGCTGTCTTTGATTAGATACCTTGTTATAACAAAAAAGGAGTACGAACTTACCACCAAATCACCCACAATTCCATACACATCCCAAAGTTTGCGAAATTCAAATTCTTCGATCACTGTATTGGCGTGCTCTCGGTGACAGCGGAGTGCTTCTTCGTCAAGGTTTGTCCGATGTGCAAGACATTTGGGCACCAGTTACACACAATGCACGATAAAAGAACTTGCTCCTCATAGTCTGCAATGTATGCTGCAAGGCTGTAAATAACACGCTGGTAGTAGTCATCTCCAAACAACACAACCTCCGGGACCTTCATGGCGGAATGGAGCGAAAAAAGTATGCATGTGAGTGAAGAATGAAAAAGCTGACGCTTGAATTTACGGAATTCCGCAGAGTCTGCATGCTCTCTCGTTGCTGTGTGACATGTCTTGAGTAGCACAAAACGAAGCAAACTATATTATACATACTTTTGGGCATTGCGAGAAATCCAATAAGAATGACAGCATTGCAGTGTCCACGATGGACAGTGTTCCACACATTTCCTATGGAGAGGTATAGCGGGTAATAGTCTGTTTGTCCCATTGCTACAGACACCATTGTCTTGTTGCTCCCCAGAATAATAGGGACCAATGTTGCGCCAGCTGTTGTTGGATCGTCTTGAATGATCTGGTCCTAAGTACTTGAAATTAGTATAAATTTACAGTAATAGATATGCTAATACCGCTTCTTCCCAAGCCCAGTCGCCGGACATAAAGTCTTGCCAGTGCCTCCTATCGTTTGTGGTGTCATATTCCCGGTAGGGTATATAATCCATTTCGTTCGTAAATTGAGGACTTGCAAGGATGTTGTGAACAACTTGACGTGGGTCACGATACCATACATCGTATGTGTTGGACATCCAAGGGGCCACGTCATTCTCTTGGTCACCACTTTTGTAACACACAGTGAAGTTCTCCCACTTCACATCGCCAATGCATGTGCTGTCAATTATATGGTAGAGATCTGTGTGATTAGAAAATAGCGGCTCCCCACCCAGTTCCAGCATTGATGCAGCCCAAATCTCAAGCAACGCATCGATTTTTTTGATGGGCATTTCAGCGTGTGTAAAGAGAAAGTCAGCAAGTTCGAATTCCAGCTGGTTACAGTACAGAGACCAGTCATCTGGTGCCTTTGGTAAATGTGGTGGTGGTGGGGCATCATCAGGTAGAAAATGTCCAAGAGCATCACATTTTTGTGCTGTAAAGATGTTAGTTAAAGTGTTCAGGTGATCATGGATCCACAGGCTTACCATTGAGACCTGGATGATAATTGCGGTAAAGCTTGCTGCCAGGACCAACAAACTTGGCCCTTAAAGCCTCATGTTCTCCCTCAAATGGGTCTCCTCCTTCATGGCTGCCGTCTTCCCCTTGATAGCCATCTTCCCCTTGATAGCCATCTTCTCCTTGATGGCCACCTTCTTGATGGCCGTTGAAGGCGTGTTTGTGTAGTGGAGATGCTCTATCGTGGTGATTGAAAGATGGATGAAGGGTGCGCTTGTGCTGAGTGAGGCCAGAGAGATTTCTGAACCAGCGGTTGCACCCTGGTGCGTCACAAGGGTATTGGGCAGCACAGAAAGGCCTTTGTGTTGGCCTTTGACGACGACAATTTGCAGCTGGCGGCATCTTCAGAGTCAGTAAACATAGTAAGGACCGCGTGGTCAATAAATGGTGAGGGTGAGCGGCACTTAGCACCAAAAATCGTGTTATTTGTTTGCAAACAAACCTTAGCTGTGCATGAATAAAAACAACAAGTTCAAACTCACTGTTCGTTGTCTCCATCTCCTGCCTGCTACGACAGGTACCATGTCGGCCAATAATCCCTCTGGGGGTCAATGTCCGCATCGAGAAAAAGCTAACCTACACCCAGGCCAGATAGTTCTCGACACACAAGCTAAACGACATACCCCAGTAGAGAAGAGAGCCGACAACTTGTGTGCACAGCAAATCAAAGATGCTCGTGCAACTGCTGTTCAGCAGGGTTGCGCTCGAGTCAGCGAGATGGAGGCAACCATGGAGGTCGAACAGGCAAGGCAAGAAGCTGTGAAAGCAAAGCCGGTGAGACCAAGATGGGGGGGAAGTCAAGGGAGACCCACCAAGACTGCTCCTCGTGCCGATAGTGAGGATTCGTTTTATTAAATTCCCAGATGGCTAATTGATCAGGCGCAGCTGATATAGAAATGGATACTCAATGTGCGCCGGCCATCAATGCTGCTGTCAAGGACCCTTTGAACACAAGGGATATTGATAAGCCTCTGCCAATTGGGGTTAGGGCCACTCACAGTAGTCATGCGCTGAGAAGACAAAATGCTATGACTGATGTGACTGAAGAGTCCAGGTTGTCAACACGTGTCACACCAGAACAAGAACTATTGTCAGAGCGGTGGGTATTTTCCAAAAACAATGTTGCTTCTCACTGAATCTACTCTATACTGGCTCAACCTCACCTGGAATATCAGCACACCGAACAAGAGGACTGCCCTGGCTGGCCGCGTCAAGAACTGGGCTAACAGTGTTGATCATAGTGAGGGAAATGGTACCCCTCAGAACACTGCTGCTTCAAATTGTTCAACCCATGGAATGTCTCGCCCACCGTCCTCCACTACCCCTTCCTTGTCAACCAAGGCTACCAGCATCAGTTCAGCTGCCCCTCCAGTGTACAAGAAGACTCCCACTCCAATTTCGAGTGCTGTACCCAATGCTCAGGACGAAGAGTTACCCGTCTGGACCACCAGGAAGCACAGGACTACGGTAAGCATTCAATGAAGAAGATCAATGATTCTCATTCTACTTGATTTCCAGTTGGCGTTGCACACTACTGTTAACTTAGAGGAGAGCGACAATGAGTTTATCACACCCATCTCCAAAGTGGTCAAGACTGGTTCAAAGCGCAAGCATGCAGATTATCCCAACGCTGAATATATCGTGTCCAGTGAGGTTGATGAAGCGGACAACGATGGCTACAATGATACAGGCAGCCCGCAACAGACCAAAAAGACACCTTGTGTGACTGCAATGGTGCGCCTCCTTGTCTGATTAATTACCATACTAACTTTGTGGAGCGACAGACTAATATTATCATTGACAAGCTGGCAAAGAAACCGTGGACCAGCCCTAGTGACACCATGGCTGGACAGTCAGGAGATTTGTCCATACCGGGTACCGCAAGCCAAACGCCATCAGCTGGAACCAATAGTGCAGGAATGGGTGGTGGTCGCTTCCGCTACATGAATGGGCATCTGCCTCCTGCGCTCCAAGAGGATAGAAAGTGGACCAAGCAAATCCTTCCCGCCCTTCTGAGGTGGGCTGGTAGCTTGGGTGATCCATGGGTGATCCTGGACCAGGACCTAGTGCGAACCCTCCAAACCATTGTCACCACTGTGGACCCACACTTTGCCAACTTGGATGAAATCCGTCCTGGAACACCTGTCTTCGTGCTCGTAATTATTAATTATCTTTTAGTTTAATTAATTGTTGGACTCATACTCTCTTGAACAGGTGACTTGGCAGCTCAGTGTGTGGCGAAGCAATTTCGGTTCCACCACTATTGCTCTTGTGGCTCATTTTCTTGCTTCAGATAGCGACAACGCAAAGTCCCTTGCTGCTATTCAGGAAATATGTCTCAAGCTCCTGGATGGGTTTGCATTCCTGTACCAAGACCTCGATCCTACGAAAACAGAGAATGCCTATCAATCAGATTTTTTCTTACAGCTCTTTGCCCATGCCCATCTGCACCCCTGCATTGGGTGCCCCGACATCCCAAGGATCAACACTGATGATCTGAAGGAACACGCTGTCAAAGGGGCAATGTCCCTTTGTTGTTCTGCAGTAGGTCACATGTTTTATCTATCAGATGGCGGTGTAACAGTTAGCTTAGCTTGAACGTGCCATTCATCTGTTCTACAAAGGTGAACTGCTTGTCAATGACCAGATCAGCACTTGTGGCAAGGCTACTGCAAAAACTCCTCTCAAGTCGCAGAAAGCTCATGACAAGGAATCCTCGAACAGCTTGGCATTCTCCAACATGAACTGGGGATCATGTACGAGGCAATACTTCATCTTGGTTACTAGATGCAATCTCGCCACACTGAAGGAAGTTGTTACCATGGCAAATGCCCTTGTCATTTCCAGCATGGATAGCGCAACATCAGAGGATGGTAGTATCAGTGAGCAGATCGCGGAGGAACTCATCGCGTGCGCTGATCAATGCATGAGCATTTGTATGTCTATTTCGTGGTCTACACAACATACTGACAAGTTTGATAGGATCCTGCTAAATGGATGTTCATTATACCCTGCTTCAGTCATGCATCATCCTGTTTTTTTTGGTATACTTGGTTTTCCAAGCCCTCCCTCCTTGAAGTCACCCATTACAATATTTTTCCTAATTGCTGTCTGTTCATGTGAGTAGTCGCCGTCTCGTCTCGTTCCTTTCATACCATCAGTGCTATGTTTACACTCGTTTAAATGCTTTGGTATTACTTGTGCTGCAATCAATGACCGTGATGCTGTTTATTTGTGAGCTATGCAAGCTAATTGTAAGCATAAGTGAAATGGCAAAAAAGGTCGGATTGTACAATAACGAGAATAAGTCAAAAAGGCCACCCTAGTGGAAAGTCATGAAGGTCTAAATAGTCAGAAAAGTCGTCTGGATAGACGAAGGATCTACTTAAAAAGTCCTAATGCTATCTGGACTTATTTGACTATCCGTGCCTAAAAAAGTCAAAAAAGTCACGGATAGTCATGTGGAGATTTGCTGATGATGTACCAGTGCCATGTTTTCTGTATGCCACATACCTGTTGTATCAATCTCATTGTGCTCCAGTTTAAAGCACCGGAAGAATGGCAGGGGCGTGATGTAAGTGCCGAAGAATTTTGATTCATGTTCCTAACTGAAACATTTGGCATGAGCTTTTCATTCCACAGAACTTCGGAGTAGCATCCCCAGACTGAGAAACATTCCAACAAATTCCCTATGCAGAAATACTTCCTCTATGTTGTGAGGCAGAAATACTTCTTCTCATTGTTTCGACATTAATATCATATTATGGAACATGCCAAGTAACAGGAAATCAGAAGACCATTAACATATGTATCAATTATTAAGTCAGCTTCAGAATCCCTGGAAGGTTTGAGATGTTGAAGTCGCATGTGCACCCGGCGTAAACCGTCGACAAAGTGTGCACAAGACTGTGACCCATATTAGTGTAGACTTAGTAATAGTCCTCTTTAGAGTAGATGTTACATGTCACATGTCACACGTCACAATCACACATCACAATGTTTGTAGTATATAAACAGTGTTCATCGCTTATATAATATAACAGCTCTTGACCAGCTACCGCTATCATCTCAGCTTGTCCCCTCCACATAACAGGTGAGCAGGAGTAGCAGTTCCTCTACGTACATAGGTATTGCTTCAACAGGTTATGAGCCCTGTGAGCGCACTGTGTGCAGCAATGCACCAGACAGCACTCCAGCTCCCTGAGCGTCGCTTTAACTAGCTTGACGCTGTGGAAGACAGTGAGCTCCTAGTTGAGCCCCTGCACAGCCACAAGGCGAAGTTCGTCGATGATTTGCGCCAGTCAGTGAGCTCCTTAGTTGAGCACCTGCACAGGCGAAGTTCGTCGACGACTTGCGCTGGCT
>Ga0307518_10003264_pt1 | contig 11703 bp, 11 predicted proteins | sample 25_EM_MG_FD_203889 | JGI IMG/M metagenome (GOLD analysis project Ga0307518, IMG submission 203889) | Populus trichocarpa ectomycorrhiza microbial communities from riparian zone in the Pacific Northwest, United States - 25_EM | ecosystem: Host-associated > Plants > Roots > Unclassified | place... | reverse complement strand
ACATCACTAATGATGATACCGAGGCCAAATTTTTTTCTATTTTCACTAAAGTTAATTTGTCTTAATGCTTTCCCTAATATGTTAGCACAAAAAAGAACCATTATTTTGCTTGAAATCAGTGAGTCACAAAGTTAATATGAAAAAGTAGTAGCCAGTTAGCTTAAACTAGAAGTATAAATATCATTTGAGGTCCACCGCTAATCTTCTTTTCTTATTATTAATTTTTCTTATGTGCTTGACCTGAAGTGTAGTTTCTTAATGTTGTTCCTAGTTTTGTTCTTATTTCTTTTGATTTTTCCTTTTCGTTTTCATTCTTTTGTGATATGGTTTCTGGGGTCACCAAGTTAACTAGAATCAAAGTTTTGAGTAAAATTTACTTCCCTATGAAAAACTCTCTTGGTTATTTGACTACGAGTTTTGCTTTAATTTTCTTCCAAAAATATTCTTTTATGCTAAGTCATCAACTAATAATAATAATAATAATTACAAACTTTGTGAAAATGGCCCATCTCATATCAATGAGAAGTGTAAAATAAAAATTTATATGGTAGTTAATATGTCCCTGTAGTTTTGACCTGTTAATTTGGATCCTGATGCCCTACCAATTGCCATATGTCAATGGCCAATAGTATGGCAGGGTGAGTTGGGGGTTTGGGACTAGAGGAAGATGGGTTTATCTTGAGATTTGAAACATGTTTTTATGTAATTTTTTTCCCTTCAGGTGAAAACAGCTGACACTGGATACATGGCTCGTAGACTGAGCAAAGGATTGGAAGACTTGTGTGTTCAATATGATAACACAGTGCAAGATGCAGGTGGAGGTATAGTTCAATTTCTTTATGGAGATGATGGCTTGGATCCTGCTATAATGGAAGGAAAAGCAGGGGTTCCTTTGAATTTTGATAGATTGTTCATGAAAGTTAAGGTTTGTTGCCGTGCTTATCTTATGTGAATTTCCCATGATTTCTGTGAAACTTGATAAGACTATATATTGATTAATTCCCACACACAGGCAACCTGTGGTGCTGAAGAAGATGAGTACCTTTCCCCTTCAGATATCTCAAACATTGTACAAAGTTTGCTACTAAAGCATAATGGGACTCTTGATGGAATTTGTTCTGAATCCTTCAGAAAAAGTCTTAGTTCTTTCCTTGGGGATCAAGCTAAGAGACTGGAATGCTTGATGAAATTGGTTGATGGTGTTGAGGTAGAGAATTTTGAGAATATAAAAAATGTTGAAGGGCTCACAGGAATTTCTAAGAATACAGAAAAGATTGCTCAGAAGGTCTCTGGTATTACTGAAAAGCAGTTGGAGGTAAGTATCACTTCACTACCATTCAAATGAACTGATTGATACCTGTGCCTTCATGGTTTAAATTTATATGCTATTTCCTTTGTGTCAATGGCTTCTTTTCTTTTGGTGTCATGATGTTATAGCACCATATGAGTCAGTAGAAGCTGAAGGGATATAAATTAATTTGTCGAGAGTGTTTTTGTTTTCTAATGCTTTATTAATTTTAGTTAATAGGGCTAAAAAATCAGGCAAATAAAAATTAATCAGCCTCCACCATCAGAAGTAAGGTAACGTGCTAGATGTGGGACCACTCTGGAATTGGGAGCTTGATGAACTTTCCCTGCTACAAATGTGTAGCTTTTTTATCTAAGAAATTTCTTAATTTAAAATTGGTTTTCCTCCTCATTGTTGATAAAATAAGTGAAATTTTTAACATGTAAATGAATTATAAAGTTGAGAATTTCTGGTTGCTTAGTGGGCAAGTATAAAAGGTCATTTGTCAGATGCTGGTTGTGGGTGTTGAGAATAAAAAAAAAAGGACAGGTGTGCTAGAAGATGCTCGCTGATTAGAAACATAAACTATTAGAGGAAACTGGTATTTCACATCTTTGGAAAACAAGTGGCTATGATTCTTTATTCACTAAATAAGAAGTTGACGCACCGAAATTTGTGGTGCTGGTACTACCAGCAAGAGTTTTATATTCTCAGAATAAAAGGAGTATTCAGATTAAATTCATAGTGGAAAAGAGTCATAGTAGATAAGCTTGTGTTGTGAATTGTGATGACGAGCTTGAAAATTTTGCAACCTTTCAAAAACAAATTCATTCATTAGCTACAAGGGTCTAGGATCTCACTTTATTCTCAAACCTGGTATAGTTCAATTGATTGGTACTCCTCTAGTCTCTTGTTTCATAGTAATCTTGTTCTCACAAGTCCTTCATTGACACAGCATTTCTTTACTTAGGCATCGGTATGTCTTCCTAGGTATTGTGAAAGACATCTTCTCTTAATCTTCTTCCTTTAACTCAATATGATTAGTAGCAAAAGAAACCATTTATAACAGGGAGTATGTCATGAACCAGAACATGTATGGCATTTGACAACGGAAAAAATTTCTTTTAAGGTCATGCTTTCTTTCTTGAGTTATCTGAAATTGAAGCAAACACTATCCTTAAAAAAAGGATGTTTGACAATGCCTTGTGCAAATTAAATGTACTTACCATTTTTTTACTGTTCCCTGAAAGAATGAGTAATAAGGGTGTCAAATTGGCTGACCCATACTCTATGTGGATTCCTTAGAGGTAGGTAGGTAGGTATCAAATGGATGTTGTCACTGCTAAAACAGCCTCTGGAAGTTCATTTGGATGCTCCAATAAGTGTATTGATCAGCATATAAAGCATATATTTTTCAATTTGAGAAAGAATGTAAATGGAATTGAAGTGGTACTTGATGAGATCTGTGATTCTTTCTAATGTGACAACAATAGCACCATGAACGTGCAGTAAAATGCAAAAACAGGAATGTCACAAAAGATTCCAGAACAGTGTCCAGCCCCAAAAGCTGGCATACTAAATTAAACACTTCTGCTAGTTCACGGGCATTGTGAACAACAGGACAAAATGTATAGAAATTATTTCTTAATCTTAATGTTCTTGGCAGATTACCAGTAGATTGGACATATTTTGTAGCTCATCAGCTTCAGTTCAATGGGTAATAGGATTGAGAAGTAATGATTCTAGGTTTAGAATTTAGCAATAAAAAAACTTATCATGTGTGTTTTATTTTTTATGGAAGCTTAAGAGCAGCAGAGCTAGAAAGAAACAGTGGGAGAAATGAATGCAGAACTAGATGGACTTTTTTGCTTCTCTCATTCAGTTTCATATCGTAGAAAGTTGGTTACGCCCATTTATAAATTGATCAAACGTTTGATTAATATCTATACATGAAAAACACTAGTTTTCTAGAAGTGGAATACTCTACAGTGAGTTAATCAATCCTTTTGTTATTCAATGAAATGGCTTGATTTAGAAATGTTAGTTTTTTCTATACAATTTGCTTACAAGGATTTTTTTACCATGTATTGTATATCCAATACTAGAACAGGTCTTTATTGTTTCCCTTATAATTTGTAGTGAACTGTCTTTAATGAGTGTTGATGTAAAATAAATTTTAGGTTTTTCTGAAAACCTGCCTTGATCGTTATGTCTGGAAAAGAATTGAACCTGGAACTGCAATTGGAGCAATTGGAGCTCAAAGTATCGGAGAACCAGGAACGCAAATGACATTAAAGACCTTTCACTTTGCTGGAGTTGCGAGCATGAGTATCCTTACTAATTTCACATTTTTTTATTGGCGATTGACACTTTATCTTGTAAGGACTTTGGCTATCGTTATGTCTTAAGTTGATTTCTAAGCATTATTTTAGATATAACACAGGGAGTTCCTCGTATTAAAGAAATAATAAATGGTGCCAAAAGGATCAGCACACCTATCATTACAGTAGAACTTGAGCATAATAGTAATGTAAATGCTGCTCGAATCATAAAGGGCCGCATCCAGAAAACTGTTCTAGGCCAGGTATGCAATCAATTCATTGTTGAAACTTAATAACTACCTTCTTGTTGGGTTTGTATATTTGATATAATTTTCACTAGTCTCTGATTAGTTGTTGTAGGTGCAATCATTGGTGATTTCAGCTTGTACTTTCTTTTGGCTTCATTAATTACACCTTCATTCATCCATTTTTTACCGAACCCAGAACCCTTTTGCACAATTGCTCTCTGCTCAACTCAGCAAAATTCTTATAAATATATTCATTGTTTATCAGCTCTTCAGATTTCTAATTAAGCTTGTCATCCAGTTTCTATTAAGTTCAATTTTGTTTCCTGATCTTGTTTTGCAGGTCGCGAAAAGTATAAAAATTGTAATGACTTCAAGATCAGCATCAGTAAAGGTTACACTTGACATGAAAACAATTCGTGAGGCACAGTTATCCTTGGATGCTAACATTGTGAGAGAATTGATTTTAGAAACTCCAAAGATTAAGCGGAAGCTGCAGGTGAGAACTTTTCACATGGTAGTGTTTAGCATTTGCAAAGTTATAAATGTTAATCATCCCATGGCAATGTTAACCTGCAGCGTATTAATGTTTTAGAAGATGGAAAGTTGGAAGTTTTTCCAGGTGGTGACAGAAACAAACTTCATTTTGAACTCCATTCTCTTAAAAATATGCTTCCAGCAGTTGTAGTAAAGGTGAGATTTATAGAATTGTTGGATATTACTTATCTAGAGAATTCTGCATTTTCTTTTCACGTGGTCATAATTTTTAGGAGTAGATGTGTAATTACCATGTTGTCTTTGGATGGTAGGGCATAAAAACAGTTGAACGTGTTGTTATTGCCCAGAAGAAGCTTGATGATGCAGAGAATGATCAAGGTGGCCCGAAATACAACATGTTTGTAGAAGGGTGAGTTTGCTGTAACTACTTTGTCTTTTTTCCAATCATTTACTTAAGCTGTAACATATTTTTTTATGGTAAAATCCTTTTGTGCCACTTTATCTTAATGCCATCAAATACAACATGCCCTTATAAGGGTTTAAAATATGTTTCAACTATTTAGATTGGGGTTATTAGTGCTTCCAACCTAAAAGTCTAAGCTATTCAGGAGAGACTCACACATGCCTTAACTAAGATGGTATTTATCGAAGTTACATTTTGAGGATCATTTTATGCACCATTAACATGTTGCAGTCATACTTCTGCTTGTACTTTATATTTTTGTATGTATCTTAATAGTTCTGTGATGAGAAAGAAAGTGCTGCCTCGAATCGCATCATGTGAATTCAAGTAACCCATGAGTGGGACTTCAGGAAATACAAAGAATGATTTTGGAAAAAAACGATGCTGATGTGGAAAATGTAGAAATCCTTTTCCGCAGGGGTTCCTTGAATTAACAATGAGACTTTCAATCTTACTAGGTGAATCACTCAAAATGGACTATCCACTCTCTTTAAAAAAAAAAAATTTAGAAAATAATAATCCCACTCCTATTTATTTTCTTAAACAAAACAGGAAAGAAGAAAATCCTCTCAAGTCTTCATTCTGCTCATCTCATTGACTCCTTATCTTTATTGCACCATTTAGATTGTCATTTGACTTTAGGAGTTCAGACAACACATTATGTCAACCTTATTTTAGTTGTTGTCTATGAGGAGCACTAATTTATGCATGGAAGTTGTAAGAACTGAAGTGCAACTGTGAAGCATAATTTGTAATAGGCTACATGCCCTAGATGGAAACATCCCGAGTTTCCAATCTCGTTAGCCTAAACAAGTGTGGTGGGTCCCTGTGGAACTGCATCCATTTCCTCCTAACCACTATTATCTTAAACTCCATTTGCAATATATCTTTATAATGGCTGGCTATTAAAGAACTCAAAAAATCATTTGAATATATCCATGATCGAGGAATCACAAACAAAATTAAAAAATGGTTGATCATAGTTGAGACTCCTCATCTTGCTTCGCGGTATTTAGCAACTCATATTATTGATTGTGAAAATGCAAGTTCCTGGATATTTACAAGTGATTAGTCCAAAAGACATTAAGAAAATTTTTAATCCATGTGATGGCAGTGAGCAAGAAAGTAGAATGTTTTATGGTATGCTGCATGACATTCTGATCATGATCTATGAATTGATTGTTCTTGAATCAATCATGACTCTAACATGCTGCATAAATATATTTGACAGATTGTTAGAAGCTTTCCATTCATAAGGTTTGATAATGTTTTGTGAATCTGTTTAGCACGGGTCTTCAAGCTGTTATGGGGACTGAGGGTGTTGATGGTCGGAAAACAAAAAGTAATCATATCATTGAAGTCCAGGAAACTCTTGGAATTGAGGCTGCCAGAAAGTGCATCATTGATGAGATAAAAGGGACCATGGAAAGTCATGGAATGAGCATAGACATTCGTCATATGATGCTTTTAGCAGATGTGATGACTTCCAGGGTAAGTGATTTGTTAAAATTTTGTTATCTTTAATTTTTAATTGTACCAGAAGTGGTTCCAACAGATTTGGATTCTGTTTTACTTTTCTGAATATTCATTTTATGGGGAACAAAATGTGAATGATGTTATAACAGGGTGTTGTTCTTGGAATCACAAGATTTGGTATTCAAAAGATGGACAAAAGTGTGTTGATGTTGGCTTCATTTGAAAAAACATCAGATCACCTCTTTAATGCTTCTGTAAAAGGAAAGGATGATAAAATTGAGGGAGTAAGTGAATGCATCATAATGGGCATCCCAGTTGCAATAGGCACCGGTGTACTCAAAATTCAGCAAAGGTAAGAATACAATATATAATTTAATATTGTTGAATACCATGTTTTTGTGCTACTGATGTTCTAGCCATGAATTTGCAGTTATTTATGTTATGTGCAAAGCTGATCGTTTGTATGTTATGTGCTTTGCTTATTGTTTCTATAAATTAATACTGCTTATTTGTATAATGGAATTGAGGAAAATTGTCATTCTATGAGCTCCAAAGTGATGGTTTACTGAGACGTAACTTTTTTTAAAATTGCTATTTTAGGAAGAAATATAGAGTTCAATTTTTCTTATTGAATCAGGACTATCAAGTAGGTTTCTCCTATTTCTATTAGATTTTGCTAGGTTTTAGTTTTCCTGTTTCTATTTGGTTTGGTGTCTAAAAATCTCACCATACCTAGGAGGAATTATCTCTGTGGTCCTTATAATTTAGGGGTTGTCTCCACTATGTCCTTACATTGTAATTGCAGTCAATGTATCCTTGATTATGTACATAATTCCCAACAGATCCTTTGTTAAAAAATTTCATCCAAGCTAACAGATTCTGGTATGTCACTTTATGCGACCAATAAATAACTAATTTATGACTGAACTAACCTTTCTAATTTGTGTCCAAATCAAAATAGAAAATAAGCCAAAAAATCACCAAGAGAAAACTTACCCTCCTCAACCATCACCTCCGTTCAAATCCTCAAGAACAAAATCCCCTTCATCACTACCTCCCACTTCACCACAATTGAAATTCTCAAAAACCAGATCTGTACCTCTCCCTCCACTGTCACTAACTGCCATGAAAACCCACCATAATCCGTGGCCAAAAATACTGGCACCCACAACCTAGTCCTGCGATTCCACCACACCTGTTAACAAATTTAAAACCATCATATATGCAAACACCGTTTGACTCACCTCAGCATCCCAAATCCACCAGAGTCTCGACTAGTGATGAAATAGCATCCTCAACCATTGATGCATTTTTTTCTGCTACTTCACTTTAGATGTTGCAAAGAACAAGACCCAAATGGCTTGGATCTGGAGGAGTACTTGGCAAGTACTCGTTAAATTGGTGAATTTTAATGTCTCTAACAAGATCCAAATGAGTGGTGTGATTAATGTTGAATATTTAGCTATGTGATGGTCAATTTCCATCTCTTTGCTACCTCGTTCTCCAAATCTTTTCTTTTTCTTTTTCTTTTTGTCTTTTTTAAATTATTGAATAATTATCTGATTTATTTATTGTTACTTGATCACTACTGTGTAATGGAAGGAATTGGTAAGTGTTTCGAGAGTTTAAACTTTGAATTGGTTTATTATAAAGTGAGTACACATGAGTGTGTTTTAGTAAGTTCGAGAAAATTAAAACCATTTGTGAATGTTGACAAATAAAAGATTATTTTTTGATTGACTAGCCATAGTAGTTTTGTCATAAATTAGCTATTCAGGGTCACATGCAAGTTGCATGTCAAAAAGGATCTATATGAGATTATATCTATATTCAAGGGCAAATTAGCTGTGTTTAGGCATGTTAGGGGATATTGGAGAGAACCCCTAAAATGTAAGGATATGTAAAGCTCCCCCGTGCCTAGACATTCAAGTTATGTTATGACTATGAATTATCAAATCAATCGAGTTTCAGAGAATTGATTCTCTTGATTTCTGTTCTTGTTGGTGGTTCTACATAAGACTCACAAAAGCTTTGATAACTCGTGTACTAATGGTGCTTGGTGAGTTTTATCAGTGGAATTGGTGTATTTTCTTTTACATTTAGGGTAATGATGGATCTAAAATTGGAGATTTATGCTCCTATTTCCCCCAACATGGTCTTGTGGTTTCACTTTTCCGTGTGCATTACTGTTAGTCTGGTTCCTTTATATTATTTTTCAGCACCCAGCACATCAGATTTTTACTGGAAGTTACTACTTAATGGTGAAAACTCCAGCACTCCTATAGTACTGGAATTTTCTGTATATTCCCACACCAAAAAATGCCATATGTCCATTTCACCACTAGATGAAACAGCATGTAATCTCCAATTTCTCCTCTTGTAATAGACTCTCTGCCCTCCCTCTAAAGCCAGAACTCCATAATCACTATCATACTCCAAATCAGAGAAGTTGACAGTCATAAACTAAAGTATAAATTGCTTGGGAATTGACCCAGGGTTAGTAGAAATGCGGATTTATAAAACTTGAAACACAAAGTAATCTTTCTCTAATTTATCAAAGCTTAAATCTGTTTTTATAAAAGAAAGTCATCCACTAAATATAAATCTATTTTGCAACAAATTAATTGTGGATGTAACAATCATCAAAATTGGTGTAAAAAGTTACTTTTATCCTTGCATCCCATAACCATCATTTCTAAAATGAATACTATAGAAGAATCAGGATGTGCGACAGGTGACCAAAGTGATCTCTGAACTACACCATCAATGGTTACTTCTTTCTTGTGTGGTTAAGTAATTGATTATAAAGGCTGCTAACAAGACCATGAATTTGGTAATGGAGATGTAGGAAATTTTGAAGTTTGCTCTAAGTAGAGGTGGGGGGTTGTGAGGGAGGCTGAAAACTTATAGATGATAGATAACGGAGTGTGATATAATGTTAACAGAGGTTCACTTTTTAATTATCTGATTTGGCAAAATGGACTTGGCATATTTTGGTATGGGGATGCACTGAAAACTCAGTACTACGGAAGTACTGAGTTTTATCCCTACTTGTTGGTTCATTGGTTAGGAATCTAATTTTAACATTTAAATGAGCAAATAATTTAGTGTTATTACTGAACATACCGAGGATTTATACCTTCAGCTGCCTTTACTATTTTCTTTGAGTACTTTGCTGCCTGTACTACCTGAATATATATATATATATATATATATATATATATATATATATGAACACTTCATCACCTGTCTATTTCTGATAAATCTTACACAAAGGTCTTACATTTTACATCTATAATCATAATATTCAAGATACGCTATCTTGTCATTGTACCTGGAAAATATAAATGAATACTTCATCACCTGTATATTTCTGATAAAGCTTGCATAGAAATGTCTTGTTTTCTTATATATATGATCAAAATATAAGACATGTTAGATTGTTTATTGCTTTGTTTTGTTTACCTTTTTTTAGTTGTGCTACAGCTTTAGTCAATATGCACAAGGAAACAGCATTGTTACCCAAGCATTGTTGAGATATCTGTTTATGCCCCAGTAAACAAATGAAATTGATCAGTAAAATTGAGAAAGCTTATCAACGTTTTTTTTTCTGTTGTCATCTTTCTTTATGCTTTACTGCATTAGAGATCTATAGTGTGGCATTGTTTTGATGGACTAGGTTCCGATCTGCATGCTTTAAATTCAGTTTTCATTTATTTTTGGAGATTAAATTTGCTCGTAGGCTAGTGCTTAAACAGTTTCCTAGTTGGGGGATTTTCTTAAGCTTATATGTGCCAAATGCAGCAAATCACTTCAGTCTTACATATTTTTGTTTTCTCTATGCAGAGTTGATCCACTTCCGATGTTGGATTATGGATTAGATCCTATCATCTCTTGAAAGTCATCAACATGTTTATGGAGTTATATATGCTTGCAAATTTTCCAGTAGACTTGGTGCACATGCCTCACTGTCACTTCTTGAAGGTTAGAGATGTGCATGGAAACTTCACTGTGAATTGTTGGCTCACTTTTGTTTTAAACCGCAGGATGAACTTCTAAAAGATGGTATTGAAACCTAACATCCTCGACCCCTCTACCATCTTTTGTTGGATTCTTAACATGTATATATACATACAAACACATTTATTTTCTGTTCAGTTTGGTTTTTACTTGAAAAAAATAACCAAACTGAATTAAAAAAAAAAATTCAAGATCAAAACCAAATCAAAACCAGTTTAAACTGATAATTTTCGGTTTGGTTTGATTTGGTTTCTTGATGTGAAAACCAGAAAAACATGATTCTCTTTTTGGGTTTAAACGCTATTAATTAATGTAAAAAACATGTTCTAATTGCCTTGTTTTTTTTTTTTTTTTGACCTTTGATGTGCTTTTAAAAAACTTTTAATTGATGTAAAAACCCTATTGCCAATTTTTTTCTTGTCTTTTTTTTTTTTTTTTTTAATCTTTGAGCTTGACTTTTTAATTTTTTTTTGGATGAGCTATTCATCATATCAATTCATCATGCTTTTTATAGTTTAGTCACATGCACAAATACAATGATGCAAACAATAACCATCAAAGAAATTATAGGTTTTTTTATGGAAAAAACACATTGATTCATCAAACCAATTGATATGAAGGGATGGTATTTAATTGGTAAAACAAAGCAGAAAAACTTAGCTAATGAGATATTAACTTGTGTAATCTTTGTATTGTTAATTACTTAACTCAAGATAATTTGCAATTGTAAAGTTAGAAGGTTGTGAAATGGAGAGACAATTTATGAACCATTTTATTATTATAATTATAATAATTTATTATAATTATTTTGACTCAAGACAATTAGTTGTAAAATTAACACGGAGAATTGTAACAAGTGATACCTTAATGGTTAAGAGCACCACATGAATTAACCGAACCGATAAAAAATCATAGGGAAAGAACACATAAATTGTGGACAACCTAACACTTACATTCGAATTAAGAGGGGAAAAAGATGATGGTTAAAAAAATAAGGAACCACTTATAGATGGAGACGGATGAAACATTGGTAACAGATAGAAGCAGATTTATGTCTTTGAGCCATGATTTAAAATCTTTTTTTTTTTTTTAGATAGAGTTTAGGATTAAAATATTTGTTTTTCTAGTAATTTTAGGTTCGAGTCATGTGATTGCTGGTCATTGAAGGTTTATATCGTTAATTTCAAGGTCCAAGAAATTAGTCGAAGTGTGTGCAAACTGATCCGAAGACCCACGCAAATAAAAAAAAAATCTCTCCTTCCCTGAACCAATTAATGTCCAACTAATAAGTAAGTATCAAACACGAGTGGTAAGAAACAAGTAGAAGAAGGGGAAAAGTTATTGTTATGTACAGTAGAGACAAAGACTGGCGATAGTGATGGAGGATAGAGA
>Ga0307518_10003263_pt1 | contig 11703 bp, 9 predicted proteins | sample 25_EM_MG_FD_203889 | JGI IMG/M metagenome (GOLD analysis project Ga0307518, IMG submission 203889) | Populus trichocarpa ectomycorrhiza microbial communities from riparian zone in the Pacific Northwest, United States - 25_EM | ecosystem: Host-associated > Plants > Roots > Unclassified | place... | reverse complement strand
TCTGAAATTTTTGGATTCAGCTCGTGGTCCAATAAGATGTTACTTGGCTTCAGATCTCTATGAATAATTCTTAGTCTAGAATCTCTGTGAAGGTAAAGAAGACCTCGACAAATTCCATTAATAATGTGGAAGCGTCTTTTCCAATCTAGTTGTCCTTTCCTGAGTGAATCTAAACAGATTGTATCCAGAAAAAATCATGAGAAAACATGGGCAAATGAAAATGAGTCAAGAAAAGTAGCAATCTGCTTCTCCTGCTTGAAACTTATGATCTATGAAATTGAAAACGAGTCAAGAAAAGTAGTAGCTAAACAAAAAAGAGCTGTAGCCCTAACCAAAGAGAAATGCATCCAAGCTTTTATTCGGCATGTACTCATAAACCAACATCATCTCTTCTCCTTCAACACAGCAACCAAGAAGTCTCACAAGATTCCTGTGTTGGAGTTTTGAAATCACCACAACTTCATTCATGAGCTCTTCAAGCCCTTGACCAGATGTTCTAGAGAGTCTTTTCACAGCTATTTCCTGTCCATCTGGCAATTTTCCCTACAATGTCATATCAAACTGATAAATACCTATTTGCTCTAAATAGCTGTAAAGAACCTTTAGTTGAGAAGAGTTACCCTGTATACTGCACCAAAGCCGCCCTGCCCAAGCTTCATGGATATGTCAAAGTTGTTTGTAGCAGTTTCAAGAATTTGTAATTTGAAGACTGGTTCAAGTTTAACTTCCATGATGTTTTCGGGCAAGTTTCCATCAAAAATTGTATCTTGAGCTTCTGACGATAAGGTCTCCTCACATATCAAATTCCTTTCTGAATTTAAGTGGAAGTATCGTTATTATTTGAGAATTGTTTTTTTCTTTTCTTGTAAAAATTGTAAAGTTTAGAAGTCCAGTAAGCTAATAAGACGTAGCATATTACCTCTATGTGTAGCCATCCACTTCCAAGAAAAAAACAAACAGATGCAGATAGCTATGGCTCCTACAATCACTGACAGACTGATGATTATTTCCCTGTTTCTCATGTTATCTGCAACTAAAAAATTGTACTGATGGTTATTTAAGAAAAGTGTAGTGGAAATATGAAATAACTTATCGATATTTTCTCTTCCTGATACATAACTCGATGTATCTACACTAGTTATGCACATCTGATAAACGAAACACTAGTGAAAGGAAATCAGAAAATATTATTATTATTACCAAGTTCTGTATACGCCAGGCGAATGTTGAGATCTGTCCCTCCTTCAGAGAACTTTTGTATATCAATCAAGTTTCCTGTCCATGCCATACAGCCAAAACCATTATAATATGAATAAGCGACACAAGAACAATTCATCAAGCACTCATCTTTGCATTCTTGTTCGGAGGACGGATTTGACCAGTACTCGGCAAAGGTTGGCACCTTCATCATCTCTAGCTTCATAAACCCATCTTCTTTTCCCACTTCACTACCATTTTGTATTCCATCACACTGCAACGATGTCATCCTAACACATCCGCTAGTCCAAATTCCTTTGTTCCATTCATCTTTATTTTTTGCAACAAACCCTTTTAAACATGTGCAGATTGGTGAATTCTGTGCACCGCAGCTTCCAAATGGCCCGCACTTGCCATAAATATCACACTCAGTTGATGGAGCTTCCCAGGTATACTCCCAACCTTGCTTCCCATAATCCCAGTATTGTTCTATAAATTTTCCATGAGAAGTCAAAACATACGTTGCACGGAAAACTGGGTCTCGAATTAAACTAAGAGTGAAAGTGTCATCTGCTTCTTGTACACTAAATCCTTCTAAATACACAGAAGTGTACATTCCTGGTATTCCAATAAAATTCTGACCACCCCATGGACCACTACGCCAAAATGGATGACCATTGTACCAGATGAAGAACTCAGGAATTCCTAGTGGATTGAGACCAGCAGAGAAATTTCCAACTGAAGGATCAGATGAGCTTCTCCATGACATTAATAGTGTCTTTTTCCCAGTTCTTGCGTTAGAACTAAGTGTCATCTTTGGTATGTAAGTATCCGTAGGCTGCTGGAAACTTTGCCATACAAGGTTTCCATTCAGTCCAGCTTTCAAGACAAGGTTTCCATCATCAGTAAGCTGTGCAGTTGACTGATAGAACCCATTTGAAACATTTGATGACCACAGAACCTCTCCCTGACCATTCAAAACCACAAGATTTCCATCTTCAGATATTGTCATCATCCCAGAAGAATCGTTGATTGGGTTGTTTCTGTTGGCCACCCATAGTACTTGAGTTTCCGCTGATATATTACTATACCATAGTCCAACATATCGATATGTTGAATTAACTGGGCTGAAAAATCCAAGTTCGAACTTTTTGCCGGCAGAGACTATAGCTTCTGGATCTTTGATGGGTTGAGAAGGAGTAATGGTATCTCCTGCGTCACCATAAACTGAAGAGGAACATGATAGAAACAGAAGAAGAGCTACTGCAACTTCGCAGTTGCCAAGTCCCATACTTGTTATTGATGAGAATGGAAGACTAACAAATGGCTTATTGACTGTTCAGAGAAAGAATTCCATGAAGAAGAATATCTCTCTTCATGTTCTTTTTGTTCCCAGTCATGAGGTTACTTTTCAAATAGAAACTAAGTTAAGCAATCAGAAGTCATAAATTTTTATGTTATCTGTAAATTTCCATCTATAAAGAAGTGCTAAAATAGTTGATATTTCATCAGGATGGACCTGGTCGACTAGCTTGTGAGATCGATAGCATTTTTATTTTTATAGGATATTATCACAATACATACACTTGCCTCACCATGATTGACATGTTCCTGGTAGGCACTATCAAGAAGCTCTTCACATTCTTATTTGAAAGTAGCTTCATTCGTACTTGGACGTCTATTTTGAATTTGCCTGCAATATTTGTGTTTCTAAGAAAGAGGCTATTTATACCGATGAAGTCTGAAGAGCCTGACCGGTCTAAAGACGTTGCTTTATCATCATATTGATAATACAACACGGTTTCGAGTAATACTCCATAAAAACCGTGACTCGAATTATGAATTGGATTGGATTTAAAACTTTGTATTTTTTAATTATTTTATATTTAATGGCATGATAATAAAAATAATAATAAAAATAAATGTTTATAAATATAGAGTATCAATTAAATATTGATGTTTGCTTAAAATTATGATTAATTAATAAATATTAAACAATAAAACTAAAAAAACTTGTAAAATATAGTTTTTTTTTTAAAAAAAATATTTGAAAAAAAAAAGAAAGAAGGAAAAGAATACAGCAGCAAGCAATTGGCAAGTACATCAATGCCATCAATGACATTGACATTTTAACATAAACAAATGAGTTGAATTCATAGAAGAGGTGTAAGAAGCAAGGAAAAAACCTATCTTGAATCGATTAAAGAACAACGGGTCTGGTTCTTGAATCTTTCTTGCTTCTACCATCCTTCTAGATTCCACTCCACCCCAGCTGGATTTTATTTTGTATATTCCTTAATCACAAATGAAAGCGATACCACTTTTTTTAAATTATTTTTTATCTAAAAGATATGAGTTTAATTTTTTATATATTTCTGAATGATTTTGATACAATAATATTATAAATATAAAAACATTATTTTTATATATTTTTTCAATTAAAAAATACCATTTATTATAATAAAAAAAATACAACATCGTCTAAGTCAATTATAACAAGTCAATACTAATTAAGATTATGTTGTGGATGCTTCATAATCTAGTACAAATTAATTAGAATTAGAATTTGAGCGTGCTAGTTTTAACTAGTGTTTTTTTGTACTTTACTCTATAAAAAATAACGTATGCATTAAATAAATGAATTTTATTACTGAATCCTGTACAAAACTTTTAAAAGATGAGGTACGGAAAAATCAATATATATATATAAAAGATTCTTCTACATTTTTATATGTAGATAATATTATTGAAAATTTATTTAAAAAATATGATTAATGAAAATATTTGAGATTAAATTAAAAGTAGAGTTTATTTTAAAAAAAAATATTTATTGAAATTTAATCTCTTATATAAATTCTTTAATATGAAATATTAATATGTGTCAAATAAATTATAGATGAATAAAAAATTAATTTCAAATAATTATTGATTAACATATTTTAATGAAATTTAAAATTCTTTAAAAATACTTCATTTTATGTTAAAAAAAATAATTTTCTTGGTATTTATAAATTAGGAAGTTGAGCTCATATACGACAATCTTTTGAATTCTTTTTATTCGACGTTATGTGGCCCTACAGACTTCAGCCAGTTATTGTAGCAATCTTTTGACTTTTTTTCCTGCATCAAAAGCTAAAAACCTTTGACTTCTTTGAACACAGCGCTTCCCTTAAATATTCAGGGGACATATAAACCACAGCATAAGAACAATTGTTTAATTCTTAGCTCAAACCATTGATAACTCAATACAGTAGAAAACAGGAAAGAAATGTCTACTTCATAGCATTCTCTTGATCTTCTCTGCCACCAGAGATCTTGGCCATCTGATGTCTGAAATTTTTGGATGCATCTAGTCATGCAACAAGATGTTACATGGCTTCAGATCTCCATGAATAATCCTTCGTCTAGAATCCCTACGAAGGTAAAGAGGACCCCGACAGATTATTTGGACGATGTAGAAGCGCCTTTTCCAATCAAATTGTTTTAAACTTAATTGATCTACATAAATTGTTCCCAGAAAAAATGAAAACTGAACGGAAATTGTCACCACCTGAATTTGAGCATGTGACCGGCATACACCAACAGGCAACAGAAAATTAGAAAACGCCGATAGAGTATTCAATCGGTGAGGAAACACCGTTTCATCAACCATTTACATAACCGAATGATTTCCCGGCGTAAACACATCATCAAGAAACGTTTTATCAGGGATTTACTATCCGTGGGCATTTCTGTTGTTAATTTGTAATGCCGGCAAAAATGTCAACGGAATATATGCATCAAAAAACTAAAATGTACCTACCAGTTTTCGTCAGCCATTTTATCGGTAAATAAATTCCGATGAAATATTATATTACCTATTCCATCAATAAATGAAGGGATTGGCAACAGAATGTTTGTCGTTAATTCCTTTAGAAAAGTCTGAAACTTCTAAACCATTTTGTAACTTTCCTTATTAATTACTTATATTTATGATGGAATCATCTATGGACAAAAAAACCCTTGGATGATTCCTTCACAAGTTTAGCATTTTTTTTAGTTATTTAGTTATTAATTTAAAAAACAACAAAAATCACCATAAAACCTAAACACTATATCAAAATCTTATTAATTTCAATATTTATTAAAAAATAATTTTACAACAATAATTACATCGCTACATATATAGTGGTGGGCAGAGGCAAATCCTTAGCCCAAAGGACCATAAGGACAAAAAAGATAATGTAAAGCCATGTATTCCATCATTTTCTTTTAATTCCAAAATTTATGTTATGTCAACGCTAAATAGTATCGATCTTCCTAGTCCTAAGAAATTAGAATTTAAACTTGATAGAATTTAAAACATAGTTGCATTTTTGTTGCTATTAAATCTAGTTGATTATTGTAAAATACATGTGATTTCACTAAGCTAAAACCACAGAAAAATAAATATAGAAACAAAATAAAAACAGAATAATTTTATTTTCTTACTTGTCTTGACTTTCCTTCAAAGCTAGATAGATTGGAGACTTCAAAAGTAGGGTAGTTAGATTTGAAAACTAGATGTTTTGTTTAGTAGCTGATGGCATCCACGGTTACCAAAATTAGTAAATAAAAAAATTTAAAAACTTCCATGGTCTCCCATTTCAAATTCTTTAAGTAGAGAAGTGATTTGATCTTATATGCCATAAAACGATGAATTCTCATCAATTTTACTTCTTTAGTATCAAAATCAACATGCATTGAGCTAAAAAATAGGGTCCATATCAATTTATACAATTAATGTTCCACCATTAGTTTCTGTTGGAAGAAACTCTAGGTGTGGTAGAAGATAATCTTTAAAAGCAAAACTAAAAAACAAGAAAATTTTAAGAGAAATGTTGTTTTTGCATTAAGTGTTTTCTCAACGATACATCTTATAAGCTTTTCTACATACTTCTCTTAGGTTCCAATTACAAACCTATCTATAGGTATATAGTCCTAGACAATCAATGAATTAAACTAACAAAAAGAAAACCTAAACTGATAAGGAAAAGCATTTTGCCAACTTAATCGGTCGATTGATTCTTTTAATCCAACTGCTTGACCGACTCAACCGGTAGACCAGTTACAATGTTTTTCTAAAAAAATTAAAATCTAGTTTACTTTCAACATTTCCCCTTAAACTTGATTTCTTTATAACTCCCAACACATCTCTCCTCTTAGAAAAACATCATGTTTGAGTGGCTTTGTGAAAATTCTGCAACTCGATCTTGGATCTTTACATACTTGACTTCAACTTTTTTATTTGTAATACAATCTCGCAAGTAATGAAATCTTGTGTCAATGTGATTACTTCTATCATGAAACACTGAATTCTTTGCTAAGACAATGACTGATAAGTTGTCCATATAAATTTCTATAGGCTTCTCTTATGGCATTCACAACTCCTTTAATAATTATCTTAGCCATATGGAATGACAAACACATGTTGTAGTAGCAATATATTCAGCTTCACAAGTTGATAATATAATTATAGGTTTCTGCTTTAAACTCCATGTGACTGTTGTTTCTCCCATGAAAAAAACAAAACTTATAGTGCTCTTTCTATCATTCATATCTCCAACCCAATCACTATTATTATAACCTATAACAATCACTATCATTATAACCTATAAGTTCAAAGCTATTAGAATATCCATAGAACAAGCCAAAATCAACAGTACCTTTGATATACTAAAGAATTCGCTTCAAAGCTTTGAAATGTGTTATAATTGGTGTCTCCATAAACTTGCTTACAAGCCTCACTCTAAAGAGAATATCTAGATGGGTGCATATCAAGTATCTCAAACTCCTAATTACACTTTGGAATATTGTAGAGTTTATCTTCTCTACTTCATCATTCTTTGACATCTTCTCTCCACACTTAATTGGAGTATTCACTTTTGCATAATCCTTCATTTTGAAATTCTTGAGAATCTCTTTTGTAAACTTCTCTTGGTTCATAAAGATTCCATATTCTCCTTGCTTGATCTCAATCCCTAAGTAGTATGTCATAAGACCAATATCCATCATCTCAAACTCCTTAATCATTGCTTGCTTAAAGTCTTTAAACATCTTCGGATTATTTCCTGTAAAGATCAAGTCATCCACATACAAGCATACAATAAGAGTATCACCACTTTCTTTTATTTTTACATAGATAGCATATTCATTGAGGCATTTTACAAACCTATTATTTAAGAAATAACCATCAATACGACTATACCAAGCCTTGAGGCTTGCTTTAATCCATACAAGGCTTTGTTTAACTTTAAAACCTTTTAGAAAATCTGATTTGACATCCATTTGATAGATTTTTCATCTATATTGGGCAGATCTGGAAATTATTAATTGAATGATCTCCAATCTAGCAACTGGAGCAAACATTTCATCAAAGTCAATCTCATGTTTTTTACTATAGCTTTTTGCTACCAACCTTTCCTTGTACCTCTCCACTTCTCCTTTGGCATTCTTTTTTTCATTGTAGATCTACTTGAAACCTATTGGCTTCTTTTTTTTTGGTCTAGAAACCAATTTTCATGTCATTTTTCTCAATGATAGAATCTCCTCATCCATAACAATTCTCAATTTTTCATCCTTTATTACTTCTTCAAACATCATAGGATCACATGTAGCAAGATGACAATATAGTGTTACATCATCATCAATATGATTAATTACTTCATATAAGTCATCAAGGCTCATCATCTTTCTTGGTGGACTAGGTGGGCTGCCACTACTAGAACTTTCCTTGGAAGAAGAAGATAAAGGTGAAGTTGAGTTCATTGGTGATTGTGGAGGTGTAACAAGTTCTTGATGATCTTCATATCTCTCTTTTTCTTTATCAAGAATTGGTTGAAAGTCATACTTCTCACCATCACCGGTTTGCTTCATACGATTGACCGATTAACTTATTGAGGTTGCCTCGACCTCTTTTTCCAAATCTACCTCTTGCTCTTCTTCATCTACCTTGTCCACATCCTCTACCTTCTTGGGTATATCCAGAGCCATCTTACTTCTCTTTTGAATAGTGTTTTGGAAAACTTGAATATGATTGACTCTTTTTTCATGAGCTTGTAGTTTTCTTATGAGTCCTTGAATTGTAATAAAATCCATATTATGTGACTCCTTTATCACGACCACCGCATAATGGAATTGTTTTTTGCAGCGAGCATAAAATCTTTTCTACCACACATGTTTCCTTCATCTTCTCCATATATCTCTTTATTTTATTATATATGACCAATACTTTAGCAAAGTAATCTGAAATACTCTCTGATTCAAGCATATGTAGCTTTTCAAAGTCACCTCGTAACTTTTATAGGCATACCTTTATGAAATTATCAGCTCTTTGGTTTGATTATTGCAAAACTTCTCATGCTTACTTGGCAGTGGTTGCATTAGCCACTATCTCAAAAGTGGCATCATCTAGATATTGTTGGATGATTGTGATTGTTTTTTTATCCTTTCTTCATGCCTTTTGCACGACCTCCCTTTGAGATGAAGTCATCGTTGCTCCTTCTATAGGCTCCTCAAAACCTTTTTAAATCGTTTCTCACATATCTTAAGAACCAAGCTTTCACACGAATACACCAAATTTCATGATTTTCCTTTGTCAAATGAAGATATTGAAGTGGGAAGTTTTTATTAGCCATGTCAAATAATAAAAAACAAGTTCTGATACCACTTGTTGGAAGAAACTCTAGGTGTGGTAGAAGATAATCTTAAAAAGCAAAAATAAAGAACAAGAAAAGTTTGAGAGAAAGGATGTTTTTGAATTAAGTGTTTTCTCGAAGATACACTTTATAAGCTCTTCTACATACTTCTATCATGTTTTAATTACAAGCCTATTTATAGACATAAAATTCTAAACAATCAAGAAATTAAATTAACAAAAATAAAACCTAACTGATAAGGAAAAGTATTTTGCCAACTCAACCGGTCAACTGTTTCTGAATCAATCGATCAATTCATTTAATCCAACCTGTTGATTGGTACTCAACTGGTAAACCGGTTCTTCTGTTTTTAAAAAAAACCAAAATTTAGTTCACTTTCAAGAGTTTCTCCCCAATTAGCATTTTTTAATTAACACTTATAGCAAGATACATCTGAAGAAGTATAATCCTTCTATAGTTATCAAGAAGATTACTATTAAGACAATATGAGAATCTAAAAAGACTTCTAATGTTTTAGATATCCACATGTACTATCCAACTAATAAGTCATTGTGTCATGATATATATTGATTCAAGAATTAGTTTTTTTGCAAGTAACTAATATGATATGTCTAGTTGATGAGTTTATGGATAAAATTAACAGACAAAAGCCCAAAAGATGGCTTGAAATGGCAAACGCGCACCGGTCCTTAGAGGGCCATAGATTTTGATTCAGGTACTCGATTACCTCAAATTGTAGAAAAGCTAACTTGTATTTCTATGTATTGTTATTACTTTTAAATAGGCATTATAAGAGATGATTCTTACTATATATCATGATCTTCGCAATATTTGTAATTCATTACATTCTGTAATCTCTACAATACATGATTTGTCTGCAGAGATTACAGAACGTAATGAATTACAAATATTGCGGAGATCATCAAATAAATAAATGAGAAGGATCATATCAGAGAGATCCCAACAGGAGATCTTTCTCATTTACTATTTTTTTTTTATGAGTTTTATTTATAAAAATAAAGATCCATATGAAATATCAATAAAGTGTGTTAACATACACAAAGTTAAATACAGAAATGACAAGAATCAATCCTGAGGGTAGCTCAACTGATTAAGCTTTGGATTTGCTCCCCAATAGTTATAAGTTCAAGTCCGCTTAGGGCCACTGGAGGCTTATATAGCTGTTAACTTCAAGGCTCGTGAGATTAATCGAGATACGTACAAACTAGTCTAGACACCCATATTTAATAAAAAAAAAATAATAAGAATAATAATTCGAGGGTTTTAGATTTACTTTTCTGAGTATAAAACACCAAAAGTTGCAAATAAAATATGATTGGACCACGTGTTACCCGTGCATTCACGCGCTAGTCAATTAAGCTTCCTGAAATTGTTTGTGTGTGTGTACCCACACTCCCTTTTAAATATACCTGCAAAAACTTAAAGACACGAAATCAGTTTGCAGCCCACATTCTTCCAACTCTTGGGTGTCTCCTCCTCGCTGGCGTTATGGGCGAAACTGAGAGGATGATTTGATGGTCGCCGTGAATTTCTGGCCGTGGAGGAGTTGCTGCCGTTTGCTGATGGTGTAGGGCTCGTCGTTGCTACTGGTGGGTCTCCGAACCAAACCCACGGCCATAAATCACCATCTTCAACCTCCTTACCATACCAGCCACCATCTCTGACAGTCACCGTCGATCGACCACCATTCTCTACTGGCTTCCTGCTTGCCCAATCTCCACCTCTTCATGGTGTTTTTCTCACCACAGACTCAGCCACAATAATAGCAAAGTCTGGAGTCCACTCTCGGTCACCACCAACGACAACAACCTCTAACCTGGTCTCTAAATTGGAAACAAAAAGTACTGAAACGAAGTTATATGAATAGTCAACCGGTCTCTCGAATATATTCTCCTTTTCATTACAGTTATTGACTTTTAAATTTCATGAACTTCGTCCAATGAGGGCTTTAAATCTTTGATTTTTTTCAAATTAATCTTTAAATTGATCTTTTTTAATTTAGTTTTTTTTTTAATTTCTAGAAATTTTATTTTTTTTAATTATATCCCTAATTTAATCAATTTAAACCTTTAAATTTTTACTTCTTGTTATAAATTCATTATTAATTCTCAAAATTATATAATTTTAACCGATTTAATTTTCAATTTTTATTTTCTTCTTCAATTAAGCTTTTAATTGATTTCTAATTTGACTATGTATTTTAAACTCATCATTACACTTTCAATTTCTTTCTATTTTATCCAAATTAAATTAAATTAAATTATTTTTTTAATTTCATCTTCAATTAAAACCATAATTATAACCCAAGAAATTCTCAAATTTAATTTTAGTCTTCGATTCTTGATTATTTGTCCAATTTCATACCTAACAATATTTTTTTTATTTTTATATTTGTTTTGTTTTTCTAATGACATGGTTTTTTAACACAAAAAATAAAATAAAAATAACTAAATTTACTGAAAACAAAATATTTTTTGTGTTTTGTGTGTGTGTGTGTGTGTGTGTGTGTGTGTGTAATATATAAGGACCGTAGAACTGACATCTAATAGAAAAGTCATACCCAGCAATGTAATGTTCTACAATGATAAACTGTATTAATATCTAATAGAAAAGTAAACTTGTTCTGAACTCTATCGGCCGTTAACATCAGAAATCGTCACATTGTTAATGGAATTTATCTTTTGGTTCTGTGTAATGGACTCTGTATCCAAGGAACTCTGCCTTTCAAAAAATGCTGGTTTCTTTGGAGGAGGAAGATCCACAATTTCACTATTTAGCATGGAAGTGATGGTAGACACGGCCGGTCTGT
>Ga0307518_10003262_pt1 | contig 11704 bp, 9 predicted proteins | sample 25_EM_MG_FD_203889 | JGI IMG/M metagenome (GOLD analysis project Ga0307518, IMG submission 203889) | Populus trichocarpa ectomycorrhiza microbial communities from riparian zone in the Pacific Northwest, United States - 25_EM | ecosystem: Host-associated > Plants > Roots > Unclassified | place... | reverse complement strand
AAACCAAGAAAAAAATAAAAAATAAAAAATAAGAACCAAAATAAACCAACAAAAAAGATAAAAAAACCCTGAGCTTATTTTTTACAACTCAAGAACAAATAAATAATTTTATTGCAGCAATGTACAGTAAATTTGGTCTATGGTTACATTAAAATTCTCTGAGCTGTTTGTTAATTAATACAATTCTCTTCAGATGGGACATAGATCAGCATTAGTTAGGCACTGGCAGCATTAGTTAGGCTGGTGGGGTTTGTTTTTTAATTCCCACTTTAATTTCTTTTCAAGCAATGTTCTTGTTTCTTAGTGTACACCAAGTCTCAGTATATGCTCCCATAAATTTCATCATAACTTTTAAAACCCATTTTCTTAATTTAATACTCCTAATACAGTGCTAAAAGATTTTTCCTGAGATCTAGCTGAATGAAAGAAAATGTTTAATACTACTTTACTGGGACTCTTTATTTCCCATCAGAAAGTCCAGTCATTTTCTGTGAAAAATGTCATGGGATCATAAGCCATTGAATCTTCATCCAACATGAAATTGCCACCATCAAACTTGCTGTCATGAACCGAGGAGGTGGAATCAAGGTGGCGGACGTTCATCAGAATGCCCAACAACTGGTTTCTTTGTTCTTGCAGCTGAACTACTTGAGCTCTCATGGACTCCACCTGCATCTTGAGTTCTTCAACCATCCTTTGCAGGTGGAATATTGTTCCAGCACTTCCATATACAGGGTCTCTGAGCCTTGATGTTGCTTCATAGATGATTGCTTTAACAGCATCTTCTTTTTTTGATTCGTCCACCATCTGGACAGAAAAAAACACAAGGGTATATATATATATATATCGTGTTACTTCACTTAGATGATCATGAATTCGTGATGCCCTAAAATAGCCTTTAAAACTTTTAAGTATCTTAGGTACTTGCGAATGAGATGGGAGATGATTAAGCAGATTTATTTGTTTTAACCTGGTGATACCAGGTGAACTGTGATTCATCCAGTGGACTAGGCTGTAAACAGTGATGAAGAGAAACAGAAAGTTGTAACAATGTAGAGGATCAAAATAAAGAACGTTCCTCTAGGAAACTTAAACTGGTGAGAATAACAAGTAATTTCATGACTAGACTACTTACTAAACTGCAGAACTAAGCTAGCGAGTGACAAGTATATGTGATGTTCAACCTGAATCATTCTGATAACATTGCTGGCACCAAACACCTTATGAACCCCAAAAAATTTCTCAGCTTCATCACCTGGAAAATATGGGGCGAGCATGCAATTGCTGTCGCATCTCCTTCGTAGCATTCTACAAGCAGCACATGGTTGGTGAGCCCTGGTTCGTGTCTGTGCTTGAGAACTCATATTAATCTAGAGAGTGCAAACTTCGTAGGCAAGGCAGGTTCTACAAGCAGGTGTGTGTGTGTGTGTCTCTCTCTATGCATATATATAAGAGGAGAAGACTAGAGAATTAGCTAATTAACTTGTAAAGAAGTTGATAAGAACGGATTGTTATTTTGTTAGGATGCTATATTTCAAAGGTTTAATGCAAGAAATTAAGATACAGGGAGGCGGCCAGTTCGAGCTTGAGGACAGGCTTATGATGACGAAACGTTGAAAACTGTGGTATCTCACTGTTGGGACAGCAGACCTAACAACAGTACTAAACCAAGTTAATTGGGATCTTCCCACACAAAATTTTGATGATTTTAGTTTAGTCACTGCCCGTCAAAGGAAACACCCACCTTCAAACTTAACTGCTGCTACTCATTCGATGGTGTAGAAAATATGCTGAAGGAACTGTCAAGCAAGCTTATCTGCTAATTTTCTCCCACCTCTGTTACCAAGTACGACTATGGTGTGGAAAAATATCAACCAACTTTGATTTTCACGACATCTTCATATCAGTTATTCAAATATCACGTTTTTTTCTTTTATCAAGTCTCTTCTTGACCGCAACTAGACTGCAAGTTGTGTACGGAAGCTTCCTCAGTCCACAATTATGATGCTATTTTATTTCTACCAGTGCCAGTCCAACTCATGAACATACCATTACTCATGAGTTGCCTTTGTTGATAGGACTAGGTCCATTGCGCACAGCTTGTTTTCTGCAGCACCTGGGCTGGACCCGCTCGGCATTCCAATCTTACAGGAGTAGAAAGCACAAAACCTTGAGAAATCCAGGGGAAAAACAACAATCCCAGACATACCCCTGACTCTGGTGTGTGTCTGAAGATATTCATTCATACAAATTCTCCTGTTATCACAATATTCTAGATATAATTGTTAAATCCACCTTAAACACCTATTTTAACATCTTTCTGCCAAAACTTTACACGTCAAGATAAACACGAAGAAAATGGTGGTTAATCCACCTTAAACACCTATTTTAACATCTTTCTTCAAACTAAAAACTCCTCGCATTTCGAAACCTTTCTTGGATGCTCTCACGAACAAATTAGACTTTTCCAAAAGAGAAAGGATTTCATAATTGTACACAACTCCAGTCAATTCTTTCCTCTCATGATAATTAACAAAGTATTTGGAACGTATGATGACAAATACCAGACTTGTCTGCTAGAAACAAGAAACTCAACTCTGATGGGCATTGGGCCAAATAAATAACTTGAAGAGGCATTCTCCTCCCTAACAACATGGGTTCCTGGGACAACTGATACATTAACCCATAGGTCGCGCCTTACCAACACTCTATATAGGCTTCAGCTTTCTCTTCGCAAAATTGACAAGGATGGTAAACTGTAGCTGAAAATCTAAAGTTCCTTGCAACACTCGTCTCTCAAATATTGCCAGATGCAAAATAGGTCACCTCATCACTTGACCAGCTTAAATACTGGAGAACAAAAGTTCTCTGCCAGTGCTGCGCATCATAAGAACCAAAATAGGCTTCAAAACTATGAACCATATCAACTCAATCAATGCGATTCTTGTTGCTTAGGAGTGTCTAATCTAAACAAAGATTCTGCTTTATAAATTCATGCCACAAAACTAACCCTCGTATCAAGCTCCAAGCACCATAATAAATGTTATTAGCGGTAGAATTCTCATCCCTACAAATTTTCAGTCACCTTGTAATTTAGGTGATCGGAAAAAAAGAAACACATCTGGCTCCAACTTCATTAATCGACAGTCAAAACCATTATGGATTGTAACTTCAGGAGTCAAGTAAGAAGTTTATGAACCTTCTGAATTTCAAGAAATGGCTTGCCAGGCAGCTCTTTAATATTTCTTTCGTTCAAACTTTCTACTTAGTTGAAGAAGAAATAGCTTTCACAATATTTCAAAAGAAACAAATCTAAATCATAGACATCATATGTGTTTGCTAGACCAACCTCAAAGTTCTAACTCTATTCTAGAAGTACAATGCCTTACTCCTTGTAATTCCTTCTTGTATATAAAAACCACGGAGTTACACTTGATTAGCATACTGTGTAACTCAATCCTTCCTCAAGTTATGTACAGGCAAGATGTAGAAGGAACCTTAAGAATGCTCGATTGATCCTTGTTTAAAAGAGTTAGAACATTGCCTCGTTCATTGCCCACCTAACGATTAGTCATCCTAAAATGCCAATCATCTATCTGAAAGAACCATAAATTTAATTTGGGACGACCGTTGAAGAAAAGATGGAACGCTATTCAAGTCATTTCTCAAATGAAGGGCGACCAATTAGAAATTAATATCTAAATCATACACTCTAATCCACAAGAAGTACCATGTGAAGTTTCTTTTACTTAATCAAGAGTCTTTTAAGGAATACAACTCAAGTAGTCATCCACTTCAAGCATTTAAAACGAAGGAGATGCAAATACACACACAATGCATAAAACTCTGCAAACACAGAAACATCTGTAATGTGAGTGCAGATGTATTTCTATCATATAGACAAAAATAAATAAAAAAATGACTGCTATTAGTCCACCAAGAAAGGCACAATAAAGCGAGCAGATTTAGCATCAACATATAGATAATGCTCTATATTCTGCTGAATTCTGACCGCTTTCTTCCAGATGATTTTAGAATTAGAAAATGCTTGACAAAGTTTTAGCAAAACGGACTATAGAAAGTGCAAAAACCAGATTTCATTAAAGCTACGTCGTGAGTTCAGCACAACATCGTATGATAATACAAACATATGATATTTTCTAGTACGTCCCTTTAAATTGCTCAATAAACTAAAATAGACCTCACCAGTTACAACCATGGAACTCAAAATGCCATAAACTCAATCATCAGATGACAGAACAGAATCAGTGCTTGTGAAGTGATGCATCTCAGCAAATTTCAAGCACAGTGCACGGTCTCTCTCATCTCCCCAGCCACCCCAGCCCTTGAAACCAGCTTTATACCCTGGCTGATTCTCAGAGAACCGCACTTCCCATTTTGAATTGATGTTGACCACCTTATCCACATCTTCTACAGCAATATTCACTGCACCATTATCAATGCAAACACCTTTTTCCCCATGACCCTGATGCAAACCACACTTGCCAAAATGAACTGCGCTAGTTTTTGGCCCTCGTAGCGTGTAAACAGGACCGCCAAAAGAAGGATAGACTGTTGCCCACATTGTTATATCCCAATTGTATTCATCAAATAAGCAAAATTCTCTGGCCTTCGTATGAATTTTTCTCCAAACCGTCCGATTAAAGGAGTATCCAACATTTCCCATCCGCTCAGCAATTAAACAATCCCAATTTTCCCCTCTTGAATTCACATCAGAAGGTGCTAAATTTGCTGCATAACAATCTGGACATAACTTAGGCTTCAATGCAGCTAGTTTCTGCAAGTTGCGGTATGCATTAGGAAAAATGAAGTGATCCTCCTCTATGAAAAGAATATGGCCAGTATGCCCCTCTGTCTCCTTTAGCCCATCCCATACTGTATTCATCATCCACCACCAATGATGCTTTAATGACACTATCTTCGGTGATCGGTGGTTCCCATATTGATCAGGTTTCCCAACGCAATGTTTCTTTGCTGCATCATCCTTATCCTTACAGTCGTTGGGGGAAACACCAGGGAAACTATCAGGAAAAACATGGGGTGAATACGGGGCAAATATCTGCTTCACTTGGCAAAATTTGATACCCTCCACAATCTTGTTCATTTCTTCAAAGTACCCATCATGGCTAACAATAAGTAGAGTCTCACTTATCCCCACTACCTTTGACAAGCTCTCCACAACCACTTTGAGATACTGGGGCCTATTATGAACATATAGGACAATGGTTATATGATTCTTAGCTAACTTCGGATATAGATCTGTATTCCTCGGACGCAACTGGTTAAGCTTTTCCAATTGAATTGATAACTCACTCTGTTTGGGGAGATTGGGAATTAATCTATAATCTGTATAGTTATACCTAGGTCTCAAATCCTTAACCGATGATTCATTCGGAGACTGTGACACAAAATTGGACACTGAATTTGTTCCAAGAAGAACAACCAGCAGCAAAACCCCTACCAAAGTAACTAAAACTAGAGATAAAAATCTGCGATAAGCCCCAGCTTTGGGGCGAGGATTCTTACAATTTGCAGCCATAATGCAATCACAAAATATATCAACTACATCTATCTCATTAAAGCTACAACATCTCTAAGATAGCTATGTACTATGTAGAGAAGAAAGATCAAAACTTGAAGCTCAAACAGATTGGGGACAGATAGATAAACTGAAGTAAACGGCAAGCAGGTGTCAAAAACCTCAAAAATAGTCTTCAACGCTGAGATTGAAGCATACAGAGCTCCTTATTATTCTTCTGGAGATCAAATCAACACAAATTAGAGATCAAAACGTGCAAGAGCCATGCGTAAAACCAGAGAGAAAAAGGAACTCTTTAAGGGTTCAAAGTGAAATGAAAAAGGTATAAGCAGATCAAAAAACAGAGACCCAGTATAGGAGATGTCGATTGGTTCAAAGGAAAAATGTGTTTTGAGATCAAAGGCTTAGGAAGTACATTTTGCTGCAAAGGAAGACTTTTTGGGGTTGGCTTTGGAGGTGGAGGTGGGAGTTTTTCTTGGTAATTAGGGACTTTTCAAGTTGTAATCAAAGAACCGGAAATTACAAGGCAAGTCTTAGAATAGATACTTGCAAGTTAGAATCAAAGTCTTGTTCTTCGTATGTTCCTTTATTTTTATTTATGACTGAAAACTGTTAAAAGACTTGAGAAAATAAATACAACTCCATTTATATGTTTTTTTTTTAAATCACAATATCTATACAAGATTTATAAATTTGTTTGTTTGAAAGCTTCTTCAACAAATAAATCTATTTATATGATAAAAATAAATAAATTATATGAATAAAAATTATTTTTTTTATTAATATGAATATTCAAAGCATCTTATGTATATTTTAATTAATCTTACATGTTCTAAAATTAACAATCATTATATAAATCTATAATAATTTTAAAAGATTTAAATTTGTGAATATTTGTGAGCAAACCAAAATAAAAGTTTTGTTTTATATGTTATTAACTTTTAGTATAATAATAAATAATATAGTATTTATAATCCTTTTATTTGAGTTTTTTTCATTACATGGAAGTGAATTGAAATTAACGTTATATATAGGAGTCAGAAAGTCTTGGTTAAAAATATGTTTTTTTTTCTTTAATATTAGTAGAATTTGTCAAAAGAAATGATATAGATTTTATGAAGATATTATTCTCCAAAAACAATTATAAAAGGAAAATTACTAAAAGCATCATATAGTTTAAGTGTAAGAATACTTTGCATATTAACTTTTTTATAAGTTATAATTTATATCCTATTGTTTATATAATTATTTTCAATTTACTTTCCATGTTTAATTTCGTTTACTATAATTAGTTATTGTCCAAAAAAAAAACAAACATTAAAATTATTAAAGATTTACCATTTAGGATGTGTTATAGTTTTTCCCCTTAATTTCCACTTATAATTGGAATTATCATCTTAGTTGTAAATCCTAAATAAACCCATGGCAGCTATTAATCATAAAAATATAAAATTAAAACACAACAAAAGTCATTATAATAAAAGTTAAATGGTGTGAAGAAATCACTATAAATCAATAAACATTTCACTGTGAATTATAATAATAGTTTCACTTTTAATTTCTCATTTTTTCGCGAGACGTTTCTTTGGCTTTTTTTTTCTTCCTCAGCGAATGGGTGATGCCCGCGCCATTAAGAAGGCGCGTGAGATGCTTTCCAATAGCCAAATTTGGTCATCCATCGTCTCACTTGAAGCGCAGTTGCGCTCTCTTCACATAGTGTGGCGCATGTAGACAGATAATGATTGGATTACCGTCAGTGATCAATTGTTTGCGTTTTTTCTTTCTTTTCTCTCTCCTAGCAACTAAAGTGTACAATTGCTCAATTTGTCTGTTGTTTGTCAGATCATGCATGACTTTCACACCTAAGCACCTTGGGTCAGGCATGGCTGCCAGACCTAAGGCTAGACCAACACACCCTGGGTCTGGTATAGTTTGCCAGACCCACGTACCTGGGTCCATGCCAGACCTGCGCCTGGGTCTCGCATGCTTGCCAGACCCAAGCGACTTGGGTCTGACAGTCATGCCAGCCCAAACGACTTTGGTTTGAGCAAGTGATAATTAAAATGTTGAGACTTATAGTTTTTTTATTTTTTTCTAAAAAAAAACATTTAAACTATCCTTGAAGTATCCTAAAAAGAAATCCAAGTTCATAAATTATTTATAAATAACAAATCATCAAAAAAAATCTAATTTAACATTTTAGATCTAAAAATTCAAATCATATTTTCTCATTGAAATAATTTATTTTTTATGTTTATAAATTTATCATTCCTTCAATAAAAAATCTATCTTCTCTTTACTTTTTCCTCTTTTGTAATTATATATATTTTTAACTCAATGCCTAGGTCTGGCATGACCCAAGCACCTGGGCCTGCCAGCCATGCCAGACCCAAACAACTTGGATCTTTTGGTCATGTCATACCCAAGAGCCTTGGGTCTGGCGCCATGCCATACCCAAAAACTTCGGATCTGACAGCAATGCCTAGGCTCTTGGGCCTGGAATTGGTTTTATTATTTTTAAATTAAAAAAGTATGTTGGACCCACGTTTACTTGAGTCTGATAAACAAGTAAGACCCAAATTACTTGGGTGTTAGACCCAGCACGCTTGGGTCTAGAATGACTGCCAGATCCAAGTTGTTTGGGTCTGGCATGACAGCCAGACCCAAAGCGCTTAAAACATTCTTTATACTTTTAATATTTTTTTATATTTTAAAAAAATTGATATTGATCCGATGCGGAGCGCGGGCCAATATACAATTTACATGAAATTAGGTTTTAGGAATTAAATATTTGGTCCTAGCTCTGTATCCAAAAAGGTCTTATGTCTCTATTTGTTATAGTCTCCTTCAAAAAACCAAGGCTAACACCACAAAATAGACTCATGTTAGCCATTATAACCATCATTCTCTTAAAAACAAACTCATCACTGAACTAAGAAGGCGCGTGTGATGCTTCTCGATAGCCAAATTTGGCCATCCATCGTCTCACTTGAAGCGCAGTTGCGCCCTCTTCACATGGTGTGGCGCATATAGACAGATAATGATTGGATTACCGTCAGTGATTGATTGTTTGTGTTTTTTCTTTCTTTTCTCTCTCCTGGCAACTAAAGTGTACAATTGTTCTATTTGTTTGTTGGTTGTCAGATCATGCATGACTTTCAGACCTAAGCACCTTGGGTCAGGCATGGCTGCCGGACCTAAGGCTAGACCAACACATCTTGGGTCTGGTATAGTTTGCCAGACCCGCACCTGGGTCTGGCAAGCATGCTAGACCCAAGTGACTTGGGTCTGACAGTCATGCCAGCCTAAATGACTTTGGTTTGAGCAAGTGATAATTAAAATGTTGAGACTTATAATTTTTTTATTTTTTTCTAAAAAAAACATTTAAACTATCCTTGAAGTATCCTAAACAGAAATCAAAGTTCATAAATTATTTATAAACAACAAATCATCAAACAAAATCTAATTTAACATTTTAGATCTAAAAATTCAAATCATATTTTCGCATTGAAATAGTTCATTTTTTTATGTTTATGAATTTGTTATTCCTTCAATAAAAAATCTATCTTTTTTTTTTCCTCTTTTGTAATTATATATATTTTTAACTCAATGCCTAGGTCTGGCATGACCCAAGCGCCTGGGCCTACCAACCATGCCAGACCCAAATAACTTGGGTCTTTTGGCCATGTCATACCCAAGAGCCTTGAGTCTGGCGGCTATGTCATACCCAAAAACTTCGGATCTGGCGGCAATGCCTAAGCTCTTGGGCCTGACATTGGTTTTATTATTTTTAAATTTAAAAAAATATGTTGGACCCACGTTTACTTGAGTCTGGCAAACAAGCAAGACCCAAATTACTTGGGTGTCAGACCCAATGCGCTTGGATCTAAAATGACTGTCAGATCCAAGTTGTTTGGATCTGGCATGTCAGCCAGACCCAACGCGCTTAAAACATTCTTTATAATTTTAATATTTTTTTATATTTTTTAAAATTGATATTGACCTGATGCGGAGCGTGGACCAATATACAATTTACATGAAATTAGGTTTTAGGAATTAAATATTTGGTCCTAGCTCTGTATCCAAAAAGGTCTTCCGTCTCTATTTGTTATAGTCTCCTTCAAAAAACCAAGGCTAACACCACAAAATAGACTCATGTTAGCCATCGTAACCATCATTCTCTTAAAAACAAACTCATCACTAAACTATCTCTTACATTTCTTTCAAATACCATGAGCCTTAACCAAGATCAAAACCGTCACTACAAACTACCATCTCCTCTTTTACAATTAAGCTTTTAATTTCAATGTAGACGAAACAAACTCCATCAATTACATTCATCAACTTCCAAAAAATAAACTCATCATCGAACTAGCTCTTACCTTTTTTCTCAAACACTACCTTTACTAGCATCAAAACCACCACTACAAATCACCATATTCTCCATAAAAATCAAGCCCTCAAGTTTTAACATAAGTGATTTTTCAATTTTCTTCCCATCAAGCTCTACATCTTGTAGCAATGAAAAATCTAGCATAAAAAAATAAGACAATAAAAAGTCAACTTTAAAAAATTAACACACCTAGAAGCCAACTTCTCATATGAATTTCATCAAATAGAAGGTGCACAACATCAACTATATTAAAATTTAAGCCAACCCTCTATTGATTGTAAAAGAGAGGAAAATGAGAAGAGAGAGAATAAAAATGAGAGGAGAAAGAGATGGGAGAGAACCAAGAGTTAGATCAGGGTTTTGATAGTGATTGTGGGTTAGTTGGTTATAGTCATGGGTTTAGTTTGGAAAGAATAGTGGTGGTGAAGTGGAGTAATTTATAGAATAATTTTTTTTAGATTCTGGATCTTAGTTTCTTTATTAATTTTTCATTGTATACTCTTAGGTGCTTTTATGATGGCATGTAAGATTATTTTTCATTCTCTTTATATACAGAATTTTATTGTATCCTCATTGACTTCATAGCTAGATATAGAAGTCTTTCTTAATTTTCTTTGATGAAATTCATCATAAATCTAACTAATTAAAAGATTGTAAATTTTAATAATACACTATTTTATCAATATTACGAGGGATTTTATTTCAAGATTACAAATTCATCCATTCATATAAATAAAAGTATAAAGCCATACTTTCTTGATGTTAAGTCACTTAAGAAAACTTATCAATTTCTTCTTCAATAAACTTTTCCTAGATAGATCATATTTTCATGGTGATGTAGCTATAACAAAATTTAAAAAGTAATAGGCTTATCACAATTAATGATGGATTGATGAATAAGAAAGATTGGACCGGATGGTCTTGGAATACCTGCAAAACAAGTCTTCTATGTGTTTCTAGTAGTTTATTATGATAACATCGGAATAATCTATTTAAAGCCTTAATTTGAATTTAAATGGTCTGCTTCTACTTCATACATGTTTGTTAACTTGTCAACACTATGTTCACTTTCCAGGCTTGCATTGAATGATCATTTATCAATCTTGATGGAAGAAGGCTTGTTGGAAAACTATCTTAGCATGACAAAAGATTTGACATATATAGGGCATATCTATTAGCATGTGGTAGCCTTAGTCATTTAATAGTTATCATTAACTTGATAAATAAGAATTCTCACTTTTTTATTTTGCAAAAATTCAATCGAAGTTAGTTGTACTACGTATCAAAGTAAAAATACTTATAATTTGGAGTAAAAGTGAAATTTTAAGTGAGGGTGAAACATTGATATTTTTGGAGAGTGCTAGATGCAAAACTATGATTAAACACTCTCCCTCTTCTATCTATAATTTACTCTCTTAAAATTGTTTAGTTAGCTTAGGAAAACCTTGGGCAAATAAAGGCAAGATGACTTTAGGACATAAGACCACAAGGGAGCAGGAACTTCCCGACCTAGTGGAAATGGTGGGAGACATTTCCACAAACAACATCATTGATGAAGTTGCATAAAACTTTAAAGACCATTAGGATTTTTATGATTGATGATGGATCAATGAATAAAAAAAACTAGACTAGATGAGCTTAGAATACCTGCAAAACAATCTCATATGTGTTTCTAGGAAACCTTTGATGCTTAAACTAGTGTAATGGAGGATAAGGATTAATAAAAAAAAATAAAAGGAGATGAGGTTTAA
>Ga0307518_10003259_pt1 | contig 11711 bp, 3 predicted proteins | sample 25_EM_MG_FD_203889 | JGI IMG/M metagenome (GOLD analysis project Ga0307518, IMG submission 203889) | Populus trichocarpa ectomycorrhiza microbial communities from riparian zone in the Pacific Northwest, United States - 25_EM | ecosystem: Host-associated > Plants > Roots > Unclassified | place... | reverse complement strand
GATTAGCTCCTCCTCAAATTGCAACAGTGATATTGTTGCTCATAGAGATTCGTTGATGAGAAAAGAAGGTGTTGTGCCTGTTTCTTTCACATTTACTGCTCTTTTAAGGCTTGTGGTGCTAAAATGGATGTGGGTTTAGGGCAGCAAATTCATGGGCAAATGATTTTGATTGGGGGGTTTGGTGAGGATTTGCATGTTGGAATTCTATGATTGATATGTATATAAAATGCGGGTTTTTGGAGTGTGGGCGAAAAGTGTTTGATGAAATGCCAAATAAGGATGCGATTTCTTGGACGGAGTTATTTCTGCTTATGGGAATAGTGGGAACATGGAGAGTGCAAGAGAGTTGTTCAAACAACTTTGATGGGTTATTTGATTTTTAATTTTTTTTAGGTTGACTCGGGTCAACCCATCTGACCCGTGACCCGATCATTAGACCGGGTCGACCACCGGGTCGGGTTTCAAAACTATAGAATTAATTGTTCTCAAATTAAGATTTTTTAATTAGGTCCTCAAAGTATCATACATTCCTCAAATTGGTCCTTCTATATTACATATTGTACACAATTTAGACAAAATAACTTTGAAGGATGTGGGTAGAAGCAATGAAAGCACCATACTCTATAAAATAAGGTCAATTCTTTGTAAAAACTTACAAACGAGGAATGATTCTAAGAACAATTTGAACAAAGGGGAGGCCCTAGCCCCCTTCCTTCCTAAATCCTTCATTGGATAGAGGGATTTGATTGAGGAATGTCTTACAGTTTGGAGATGTAATTAAGGAAATATTTAGTTCGAAGACTTTTGTCAGAATTTGTGTATAATTAGGAGAACAATCTGGAATTGTCCATTCTCGAATCTTAAAAACTACTTTCTGTTCTACAATAAGGACAACAAAAACCAACACCTTTTGGTGGTTTTTTCTATTTTTTACACTTGTCTAAGATCTAGTCTTACTCGTTTTCATGTAGATTGAGAGAGATTGCTACTTCACTCTTGAATTGTTGGGCTATCTACCTATCTATTATTATTATTATTTATTATTAATGTGGGTGTCCGGGCCAGCTTGTGTGCACCTCGACTAATCCCACGTGTCCTGAAGTTAACGATCATGTAAGCCTCCAGTGGTCATCATATTAGAACCACAGGGCTCGAACCTGAGACCATTGGGGGAGCAAACCTCTTAATCCCAAATTCTTACCACTGGGTCACCTACTATATGGTTACCTATATATTATTATTACTACTATTATATGGAGTTAATTTGGATAAGATAGATTTTTCTTTTTTCAAACTTGACTAGCTTCAATAAGAAAGAACTAGTCATCTAATTTTGTGTTTGTTTGGTTACACTTGATCGTGTGTTCTTGAGACATCTTTGGGAAGGGAACATTTGGTGAGAAATGATAGAACTCATTGGCCTTTCAACCACAAACAAGGACACTAATTGATTAAGACTTTTTCTAAGTTATCACTTTCTTGATCCTGCTTATTAATAGTTTTAGATATTGAAATTTGTTTCAATCTCCTAATTGATCTTCTCTTTCACCCTTTTTGTCAATGTTAGTTCATAAGGGACTCTTCCATATTATTGTGTTGTACTGTGCTATGTTATTTGGTGTTTTGTTATGGGATCAAAGAAGTGTTTAATAACTAGTTACTATTATCTATCTTACTCATTCTTCGGGTCAATAATTTTTTTTAATAAAAATAATTTTGTAGGTTTTTTCAATATGTTTTTGGACTACAAAAGTTCCAAATATAAATAAAAAAAACTTATGCATACATTTAATTAAATAAATCAATAATCATCTATGCCAAAAAAAAAAAGTGTTAACACCTCGATTTGATTTGTCTCGGTCCAGGTCATATAATTGTTTCTTAACAATAAAGAATGAATGAGTAGGTGTTGTTAACATGTTTTTTTACATCGAGTAAAAATAATATAATTGTAAATCTAAAAGTTAAAACAATCTGAAAAAAATTAAAAAGAAGAGATATTAATTTAAGTATAAATTAAAGATTATTTTAAAAAATCCATATTATAAAAAGAGATCAGACGCTATTAGGCTTGACAAGTTAGGTCCCCATGCTTGGCTTATTTTGAAAAGGAACAGATGACATGTTGTTTACCCCATGAACAAAAAAAAAAAAAAGAATCAACACGTGCGAGCATGTAAATATAAAGTGTCATCCACCCCATTAATAGAGTAAAAACAAATAAGGGCTCATGCGTGTGGGCATGCAAATGTAGAGTGGTAAATATTCCAAGTGTCAAAAGTAAGAAATAATAATGTTGTTTCAAATAAATAGTTTAAGGAAAAAATTTAAAAAAATACAAAAGAATAAAGATAAGAACAAAAAATAGTGATAAATAAGTTAAGTGTAAAGTGATAAATATGTCAAGCATAAAAATAAAAAATTACAAATTTATCACCACTATAGTTCGCTATAGTATAAAAATCAATAAATTATAATTTTTTCACCATTACAGTATCAACTCTAGTAAATAAATAAATAATATATATATATATATATATATATATATAATTGTTATTTTTATGGTGATTTACTGTTTTTTTTTAGTATATTGTATAATGACATATATTATTTAGTTAAATTCTATTTTTATATTTTTAAGATATAAAATGAATATAAGAATTGCACTAGAAATATTTAAACATATAATTTTTATTTATATTAAATACTTTATAATTTTTTAAAACTTACATAATATGTGACGATATTTTTCATGAAATAATTCTTAAATTAAAAAAAAAGTTTAATTAGAGTGATACTAAATATGATATATTATTTCAATAAAATTAATGATATAAAAAATTAATATAAAATTATGGAAAATACTAGAATATTTGCTTTGTATAATTTAAAAACAATAATATAGAATGTTGTTATTTTTAACTAAAAAAATATAAACCTCACATGTGTCCCAAGATTCAAGGTAGTTGACACAAGCGATAAACTTTTACCTCTTTTTTTGTCTTTTTCTCCACCTAGATTTTTGCGTCAACTCCTTAAAAATTCAAGAACAATATTTTAATTTGTTGATTTTTATATCTGGTCTCCTTTCTTTTTATTATAATTTTTTTTATTTTGAATGATTTTTAGAATTAGTATGCGTTTTCAATTTCATTCCTCTTAAGTTTTTTCATATTTCAAATTTGATCTCTATTTTGTTTTTGCTACTTCTTTTTTGCTTCGAATCATTTTTTAAATTAATTTTTTTTTTACAATTTCACACTCCTTTTGTTTTTTTTCCTATAAAATTTAATCCATGTTCTTTTTATTGCCATTTTTTTTTATTTTGACAAGTTTTTATTTTCAATAATTTTTTAAATTGATCTTGTTTTATGATTTCATTCTCATTTGGTTTTTTTGTTTCCTGACAAATTTAATCCCTATTCTTTTGATTTCTAATTTATTTTCTTTGAAAAGTTTTTAAAATTGATATTTTTAGATTGATTCATAATAAACTCCTTAATTGGACTTGGATCCAAGGTTTCACGGGTTGCGAGTTTTTAAGATTTAATTATGATTGGAATATTTGCTAATATTTGCTAGGTTTTTTCCTCTCTGTCTAACCTAATTTGTTTTTCTCGTTTCATCATTCAATGTTTATTCAATTGAATACTGGGTTTCTTTTTTTTTTTTTTCAGCTTGTTTTCTATGGATTGTTTTTATTGGTTTTGAAAATGACCATGTTATCTTAGGTATTTTAGTTTACTGTTCTTTGTTGAGTTTTTTTCTTTCTAATTCTTTAAATTTATATTTTTTTACTCGTCCTTTCCTTCAATATTTGAAATGATTTTTTAAAATAATTTATGAGGTTAGAATTATTTTTCTATTTCATCCCCTTTTATTTTATTTTTGTTTTGAATTAAGTTCTCATTCTTTTCATTGCTATTTGTTTTATTTGAGATAAAAAATTTAAATTATTTTTATTTATTTATTTTGTTTTCCATTGATTTTTAAAATGACCAAGGTTTTCTTGGGTTTGTTCTTTGTTGGATTTTCTTTGGCTAATTAATCAATATTAAATTGGTTAGGAATTGAGTTGCTTGATTCAACTAGGGTCTATAATTTAACGGGTTGCGAGTTTGAAATCCTTGCCTAGGTTTAGGAGATTTGCTCGTGTTTTTTTTTTTTTTTTAAAGATGATATATTTTTTTAAGTTTTATCATTCAAAATTTATATCATTAGTGATTAGGTTTTTTTTTTTTCATCTGCCTTCTATATAATTTTTTTAACTGTGCATTTTTTTGGTGTTCCCCTTCTTTCTTTCTTTTTAAGGTTTGTCCACATATTAGGCTTTTTTTGCCTCAAGTAACATTTGTTTTTTTTAAATAAAAAATAAAATAAAAACACGCTTGCATTCTAAAATTATATATTTTTTTTGTTTTCACCTCTTTTATTTTTTTATCTTTTAAATTTGATCACTGGTTTTTTTATTGCTATTTGTTTTGTTTTGGATCATATTTTAGATTTTTTTACAATTTTATTTTCCATGGATTTTATTTATATATCATATTTGGTCTCCATATTGCTATCTTTTTTGCTTTTGTATTTTTTTAAAATTGATATTTTTTCATAATTTTTTTCTTCAAAATTAAATTGGTTTGAAAATGAGCTTCTTGATTCAAATCGAGTTTATAATTTTACATGTTACAAGTTTTTAAGATTTGATCAAGTTTAAAAGACTTGCTCGGGTTTACTAGTTTTTTTTTCCTTTTTCAAGAAGATGCCCCCCAAGATTTCAAAGTCACTTTAGCAGTTATATTAGTTGCCTGCTTTGTACCAGCTCCAACTATTATTTTTGCTCGCCTGCTTATTACCAGCTCCAACTATTCTTTTTGCATTTTCTTCGTTTGACTAAGTTATGAATTATATAAAGGAAGTAGCGTTTCCTCAATATTCCTCTATATATGCTTTTTCACCCCTTTTAAAATTCAAATTCAAAACCTTTTAATTAATGACTATTTTCATTTTAACTATATTTCCCTTTAGGATAAATCCTTAGAATCAATGTTTTTTAGAAAAACAATAATTTTATTAATATCAAATTACTCCCTCCACGTTAGTCAAAAAAAAAAAAAAAAGATCCGATGAAACCCTTCATTACATTGATGAATTATGGATTCTCAAACAACACCTAGCTAGTCTTTTCATGAACGATTAATGGAGCTTTCTAAACTTTTCTAGCTAGAGATTTCTAAAACAAAACCTTTTCTTCTAAATCAAGCATGCCTACAACCTAAACTAGAGATAAGGCACGTTAAGAGTCAATCTCTTAATGTTTAACATAATTATTTACTTTTATTTTCTACACATAATTATTGAATTCCATGAAGAATGAATATTATATATTATTTTCTATTATATTCAATGGTTTATTTGTATTAAAAAATCCATTGAATCCCATTATTATTTATAATCTTTACGAGCCTATCAAGTATCCTTGATTCTTTACCCTACAACTACTTTTTATACCCTCAATACTTTATCTTTTAACTTGTGTATTATTGCACAAATTGTTATGAAGGGATCCCTCTAGAGAGCTGAGCTGCTCTGGAAAGAAGCAGGTTCCATGCTTTTCTCTTCATTGCATAACAGCTGTGCATTCATCATATGATTCCACCAAATCCATGCCCAAATGGACCATGAGAGATTTATTTTGTAGCTTTTGTAGCTCTGGAAAGAAGGTGGGAGCTTTGTCATCTCGTGCATGGACCCTGCCAATTTGCGATGCTCACCTCTCAATTTTCATGTCTTCCCTTTTTTTTTCTCTTTTTTTTTCCTCTTTTTTATTGGCCTATTAATTTGTTGTTTTACATTGTAAGGGCGCCATTCATCTTTATCTTTAGCCACCAAGCAAACCATACATAGGTAAACGTGTCCTTGTGCACAAGATTTTCATTTCCAAAGGAAATCCTTCACACATTTCCTCTTCACGTTGCCTTCACAAGTTGACGTATCTCCACAGAAGAAGGGTGTTTCAGGGACACACATGCTACGTTATATCAAATTCTCAATGTTTGATTCTATCATTGATTTGATTGAAAATACCTTTTTAACCTATCAAAAGGTATTGGACATGTCCATCTTCTCCTCTTCCAACTTGAGTTATTAAAATTTAACTCGAGAAAATCAAACTAAAATTTTATTTAGATCTGGTTTTAATAAAATCAGATGAAAATTAATTTGTGTAAGTCTGATCAATTTAGTGCATCAACTCAATACTCGTTCAAAACCTACTTTGATTTTTTTAATAAAAATAGCGTTGTTTTGATTTTTTAAAAAAAAACATTTAAATTGATGCAATACATAAGTTAATTCACCCAATTTGTAAACCAAGTCTTGAGTTCGATCATGAACTCAACAGTGTTTAATAATTATATTTCTAAAATTTTATTTTTTTAGAAGAGTCATCAATATAATATAACAAGGGGATTTTCTATTATATTTACCTCTAATTAAGCATAAGAATTAAGATGCAATAAGAGGCTTTTTTTGGGCCAACCAAACAAGATGTTTTGAGATTGTTTGATATTATAATAATTTTTATTTTTTAATTTTTTTACAAAGAAAAAAATATTTTGGTTAGAATTTTTTTTTTTTTTTTTTACTATAAGACTCATGCATAATTAAATTTAAATCTTGATTTCCCATGTAATTCACTTTTCAAAATCTATTTCCTATAAAAACTGTTTTTTAAAAAAAATTATTTTTTAGCAACAAACATGAAATGAAAAGGATGTAGGGGGGATTGAGCCTGCATTTCCCAATATTTTTGTTTTCATATGCATCAGGAGGTTTTGAGATGAACAATTATACTGTAATGTTCTCCTTAGGTTGAAACTAGAGTTTGAACATTCCTCGAGGCCCATAGAAATTTGATTGAAGAGCAGTGCCTAGTTAGCTAGAATTGATCAAATCACGCACAAAACAAAATATAAATGCGCTGCAAATTCTCAAAACAAAATATAATGTATTTACTTAACTTTATTTGTGTTTAAAAAAGGAATAAAAATCAAATATTTAACAAAAAACAATGGCATTTATTAAATATATTAAATAAGTGCAATTTGATATGGTAATATTTTTTAGTATTTATAATAAATTCTATATATATATATATATATATATATATATATATATATGATTTATTAGAAACATTAAGTGACTCTTGATAAATGCTATAACGACACCCATTAGCCGAACCTTTAATTAAAAAAGAAGAAGCTATATTAGTTGAATAAATTAACCAACAACAACATTGAGATTTGAACAAATAAAATGATGAGAAAATATTAGATAGATCCAAAATTGTACTTTATTTTCTATATAAATCTTATAAACCAAGGATTTATTATAAATAATAGAGATTATCTTGATATAAAAAATAATTCAACTCCAAATATACATGAATAAAGTTTTAGAATAAAATAACGAGTATATATGTTTTTTAATAAGGAATTCAATCTCATGTATAAACTAATCTAAGAATACTTTTATCATAAAAAAAATGGTAAATAAGTTGAAAATCGCATTTATTTCCGTGTCTATCTTGTGGCTTTTTGGGTGAATTTAGCCGGATTTATTATTATTATTATTATTATTTATCATATCTCTTGATTTAAACCATATTTGGAGGTTTTCATATGTTCGGTTCTAGCCCTTAAGAGGCCCAGTTTAGTTGGGGGGGATCTTAAAAACAGAGACACGTCTTTTTCTTAAAGGAACAAAAAGGTCCTTGCAAAAGTAACCCAAGTGAGCCCATGGTCCACATAAAATGGATTAACTTTTTCCCATCTGCTGCTGGTCCCTTTTTTTTTTTTTTTTGTTAATTTTTATTAAATAGCATGGTCTGATGGTTCAACGTGATGACATATTGATTCAGCCTCTGGTCAAGATTGGGTTTTAAATTATTCTAAACAAGAATTGATATGGTCAATCTAGCATATAAACTTGTAATCCGGTCAAAACTTGGTTTAATTTTTTTTTTAAATGTTGTTTTAATTTTTTTTTCTAAAAAATTCTTAAAATAATATCATTTTGGATTGAGGCGAATCAATCCAAGTTAATCGTCATAACTCTTTACATGGATTTTGGAACAAATCATGAGTGAGGATGGCTTCAATAACTTTATTAACAAAAGGAAAATTGAGAGCTAAAAAAACTTACTATGACTACTCACTAGAACAATGTAACGATGGTTTTTACCTTCCCGTAGAAAACCATTGAATTGACTATTATGATCGGTAAAGTTTTTTTACAAAATCCATTAGTCATTATTAAATTGATCAGAAACACCTCAGTTTTTTCATATTTATAAAGCACATTATAATGACTAATATGCATTTAAAAGCAAAAATTTTAAAACTGGCATCTAGAGGTTTTATCTTATTTTCAACCTAATTTTTTAGTTATAATCATGTTGATTGAGGGTTAATTTGTTTTTTTGATTTCATTATTCGACATTGTTTTTTTTATTGGGTAAAAAAAACAATGGGCTTTATGAGTTTCTTCATTTTCTTTTCTATCAGGTTATTGTAATATCATGACTTGGATTGTGAGTTTGACGAGTTAACTTGAGCTAACTATTCAGCTCTTATACTCAGGTTACAAGTTTGTTATACTAACTCGGGTTGATTAAGACTGAATTTTTTTAATATTTGTTACCCAATTTTATTTTTTTGTATTTAAATGTCTGGGAATTAAGTTGCATTATTTTTTTCTCAAGTTATCATGATTATTTTTTTGTTCATTTACTGTTTATTTATTTATTTAAAACAAAATAAATTTATTTAACATTTATAACTCGAGTTACATAAATGTTTTTTTAAAATAAATTTACAGTACCTCAACATTTTTTTTAAAAAAACAATTCCGACATCACTGCTTATCATGGATCCACTACGGGCCAGGACTTCAAACTCTTATTTGATTTCCCAACAATGAAGGGAGATGAGTTTGGTAAAAACAATTGTGTTCACAGGACATCCCTCTTCCACATACGAGATTAAACTTGCAAACAAAAATGATAAGGTTTAGAGCATTTAGGTGGGTGCTAGCTCCAAAATCATCATTCTCCAGGGATTTAATTTTTGTCCAAAGAGGGTTTTTCATGATGATATATATATAAAGGGAGATGCTAAGTACTGATCATGGCATATCCCATTCTAAGTGGATTCTAACAAATCTGCACATATGCCACATGTTTATGATTAACAAAGATAATGCAAGCCTCACGAGGGGAATAATTAAAGGAGTCAATAAGTACATATTATAGCTTAAATTAAATTAAATAGTCAATCAGAGACTATGATTCTGACTGGTTAGCATTATTAAATATGCCTCTTCATCACTACAACTAGAAAATAATTTTTTAGATTGTCCAATATTCTTAATCAAGTTGGTGTCTTCATAAAAAAAACAAAAAAAAAACGAGCCATGATAGTATGAAAAATTCGCATGCTGGAGGGCATATGATATCAAAACATTCTAGATTTTGGAGAATAAAAATAAAAATGAAAGCGGATCATGCTCCTAACTTAGTGGACTGCACAATATACTAAGACATATGAAAGTTTTGAGAAATGTTTTTTTTTTTTTTACTTGCCAAGCATGTGAATTTTTATTTGAGATGCAAGTACTTTCAATTTTATTTTATTTTTTGAGTTAAATGCCTTCATTTTTATATTCAGTTTACCATCATAACTTTATTTTTGGTAATTATAATATAAATGTTTTAGGAAACTAGTATATATTTGGTAGGGCATGAACATGAACATTTAATAGATTAATTAGTCCCTATTCTTTTTATGATATTGTGAGTTACTTTCTTAAGTTTTGGAAGATCATAAGATAGTCCTATTATTAGAGTTGCTTCTTTTTCAAAATATCAAAATTGCCCTTTTTAAATGGACTTTTGATTTTTTTTATTAACGTGGGTGTTCGGGCCAGCTTGCGTGCACCTCAACTAATCTCACGGGCCCTGGAGTTAACGACCATGTAAGCCTCCAGTGGCCATCATATTAGCAAGCACAGGGCTTGAATTTGAGATCATAGGGAGAGCAAACCCCTTGATCTCAAACTCTTATCACCGGATTACCTACTAGATATTAAATGAACTTTTTAAAATGGGCTTTTGATTTTGTTTGTAGCGGTTGAGGTTGAAAAAGTTAATTAGAAGTGAATCATAAGCTAGGCAAACCAATGAAATTGTGATGGACAGCTCATAAAACAAAATATATCAAGAAATATAGGGGCTTGATTTTGAGATTCATAAACTAAAAGGATCAAGTGGTTATGTTTCTAAGACATAGGGACTAAATAAAAGTAGTTTACTCAGAAATTAGAAATGGAAATGCACGGTGGTGGTGGGGTGGGGTGCTTGGTGGTGGGGGACCATGAAGGAGTAATGTCCAGGTGGTTGTGGCAAAGGGAAAGAGCGGCTTCTTGGGAAGCCCACCAAGCGGCGCCAACGTGAGTCTGTCGGAAACTGCCATGACTAAAACAAAGTGTGTTGGTGGACGACAACACTTGATCACGTGCATAAGTGGGGATAAAATCGTACACATGATCAAGAGATGATTTATTGGCTCTTTATCCTTTTTAGTAATCTTTATTTATTGATTTCACAATCTCTTTACAGAGAAGAAGAATGGGACATATAGTTTCAATTGTTCAATAAAGCCATGTTTTTCCTACCATTTTTCTCTAGGTCATGATGCAACGTTGGTTAATCTTAGGAAGAAAAAAAAAATTAATCTTGATTGGCAACTAAACTGATTAGAACGGGTCCTGCTGAAGAAAAGTTACCAAGAAAAAACCCAAAGACATTGCAAAAGGATCCAATTGAGAATTATCTGAGATGTAGGGACTAAAATGATTCTTTTCAAAAAGTTGAGGATCGGATAACCCCCGAGAAGCTAATTTGAGACGTCCTCGATTTTCTAATGGCCATGGCAGTGCTTCCTTTCATCGGTTTCCAGCATCTTTTTAACAACTGGATCACTTTGGGATGATTTGTCGACACTACATTGGTTTGACATGAAGGATTATCACTTTTAATCACTATCAATGCCTTATTAACTACTTTAATTAGCATGGAAAGTAACAATATTAGTATTTTATAAAACAGTGTTTAGGCTTGTAATGGCCTAGATTGTAGGCATCTCATGACCACCATGAGCCTAGCTCTTAGCTTCTTCGCATGGTGTGTGAAAAGAGAGCTGTGTAAGCTTATCTTGTTGATTTACCGAGTATAATTTCTCGACTAGTACCATGTCCTCTGTACTATTTTCATTGTTTATCGACCTTATCACATGCATTTAAATTCTGTGGTGCAATGATTTAGGTATGGGTGGATGTAGCACTTGATGTATTGTAAAGCAAGGCCAGTATTATTCTTAATACAAATCTTATAATGGCTCATTAGTGATCTTAATCTTTTTGGAGGTTTTCTCCGAGCTCGGAGGTTGTGTAATGGCCGGCTACAAATTCTTGATAAATCATGTCACAAGAGGTATCCAAGGCTTGTGCTGAGGATTCAAAACATTAGAGGCTTTTATCTAAACTTTATGCTCTCTCTCTCTCTCTCTCTCTCTCTCTCTATATATATATATATATATATATATATATATATATATATATATACACACACACAAAAAAAATATTAGAAAATTTTT
>Ga0307518_10003258_pt1 | contig 11712 bp, 5 predicted proteins | sample 25_EM_MG_FD_203889 | JGI IMG/M metagenome (GOLD analysis project Ga0307518, IMG submission 203889) | Populus trichocarpa ectomycorrhiza microbial communities from riparian zone in the Pacific Northwest, United States - 25_EM | ecosystem: Host-associated > Plants > Roots > Unclassified | place... | reverse complement strand
CTCTTATAAATTTCTACTTAGAATATCCCTGTAAGAAGATTTGCTGCAGTTGAGATCGCAGCTCCAGTGATAGCACATTGCACAATCTGCTCATGGGATATATCAGCTGTTGTAAGTGCCAGTGCCAAACCTGTTATTGCTCCAGCCACTGCTGTGTTTTTCTGCACCAATTTCAAGGGAGATTCTTAGTATTGAATACCAGAAGTAATCTAGAGAGAGAGAACTGCCTAACGGAATAGGCCTCGCACAATAGCATGTGAGATGGAAATCATGTGGAAATCATCAAGCTTTTTTTACAGCAATTATCCTCAATGTCAAAAGATAGAAGATAGATTTACTTATCCCTGAAAGGCCTTATTACCCAATCATGAACTCCACGAGCCTCGCTTAGTCCATAAGTGAGACCTGAATAAACTCCTGCGGCCAGTCCTGCAGCATCAGTAAAACAGTTTTCTTAGCCATTTTAATCCACTTTTTTTTCACTGCCCTCGGAAATTCTCACTCGCTACACTGGGTAAATGCCGCTTTTAACTGCATTGCAAAATATAATTATACTTAAGAGTTTACACAGATTAATGAACTGCTACAAAATAGTGACCTAAACACTAGCTCTAGATGCAAAATCATCCCACACCCCAACCCCCGAACAAAAAATATTAAGAAAGTAAACAAGATGATACAGTTATCAAATGTATTCTCACCCCATTGTAAAGATTCTTTTCCAGTGTTCCTCACCTATCAAACAAAATAACAACGTAATGTTAGAGACATAGCAGTACTCGAAAAACATGTCATGGGAAAGCTATAGTTGCCTCAGAAAATAAGTCCCTCGGCAAATTTACAGATGGGAAAATTGAAGTTTCAAATTCCTAAAGATGTAGCATAGAGAAATAGTTCGTTTAAACCATATGACTTAGCATGATAAAAATCAGATCGAACTGCATCAACAGAAGGAAGTAATTATTCGAAGGCAAGCATTTGGTGACAGCTGCCACAGGTAAATGTCCCTAATCTGAAACCACGTTAAGGTCTGAATACGAGGACAAAACGTAGGATTTGAAACTCACCAAGGCTTCAAGAGATTTTCTGTTGGTTTCACCTGTGTAGCACAAGAAATTATATTAACACCGTAACTCATGATATGAAAATCTAGAATTACAGTATCTGTTTCAGCCAATAATCACCAGACAGATTAACTGGAAATTTGCTCATGCCCCACCCGAGGACTATCCTAATATTAGGGGAAAATCGCAGCTTTATATCCTGTCGAACTGTGTAGCACTTAATAGAACACTTGGATCGTAACATATCTATTTCAAAGTTTCAAACACGTCATGCAATATGATTTCTTCGTGAACCAAATTCATAACCACCGCTAATACCATTATCTAGCAAAGTAAACTTCATTGCCACATTTAACAGATCGAATTATCTGAGAGAACAGGCCGCGTACCTCTGAGGTCAGGGGCACGATGGCGCTTCTTGCCATCAACAGAAATCTCCGGGGGCACACCACCACTTGACTCAAATCCAGAACCTAATAATAATTAACATAATAACATCCACATACATGCAATGAATCAAACAACAGTAATTCCAGCACAACAGTGAATAGACAAATAAATAAAGCAATAATCAAAATTAAATGTGCTCATCGTACGTTACCTTCAATGGCTGTGAAATAAGCCTCCCGTGACACCGCTTGAATTGCTCCAATCTATACATGACCACCAAGGTATTGTTAATTCTATCTAAAGTTTGGCATGTAACACAAATACCACTACACGCATTTACAAACACTAATTACTAGCAATTAATCAAGAAATGCAAGTTTACCCCAGCGGCTTTGACAAAGCTCTCAGCAATACGGTTAAGGAGAGGGTGGCCAAAGTCGAAGAAACAACATTTATCAAAGCGACGGATTTCACCCATTAATGACCTTGTTTCCAAGTTGTGGCTCATCTTTCTTTTCACTTCTTGGTACGTGCCGAGATTCTACTATGAGTGACGATGATAAGGGAAGAAAAGCAATGAATGAATCGATGGAGTCACATGAATATTGACCAGTGTGGTGCAAGCAACTACGGATATGGAAGCAACCGAAATGCAAGTGTGGCCTCAAAGGGACACGTGTTTGTGAGAGAAGGTTAACGTGTCTTCTTCTACTAACCGTGAATCCTTACTTCGTGGCGATTCCTGGGATCTTATTGTTTTGCGGTTCATGTGTCCTTAAATTAACAAAAGCATCGTGCGGCACTGCTATGTTTTTTCTTTTGTTTTTTTTTTATTTTATTTTTTATGAATGAGATCTCGGTTTAATTTATTAACTTTAATTGTAGAATAAAGAGTTAGATAGCCAGACAGAGAATGACTCGGAAGAATTACAGAATTAATCAAACTCAGCAGAAGGAGATAACAGTAAAATAATAATCATACCAATAGTGAAGCGTGGACTAGATGGTCTTCTTCTTTGATTGCCAGAAAGTTAACCCTTCAATCACAAGAACACCAGCAGCCAGCTTTGTCAGTCTAGGCACCAGAAGCAAAAGAAATCCTTCAAACCCCGGAGAAATTTTATAGAGATCTTGGAAAGCAGCTCAAAGCAGCACCTGAGACATCCACGCTTGGATGTCATTCACCCGCCATAGTTGAGCTTAGGATATCCCTGGACACAATAGTAGGGGGCGGGAGATTCTCCTGCCCAAAGTTTATTTTGGACCCAATAATTATATAAACTATTCAATTATGTCCCTTGAGAACTTAAATCAGCCCCTCCTTAATTTTTTTATAGTACGAGTTTTTAACGATAATAAATTAGTAATTATTAGTCATTTTTTCTAAATTTAAATAATTATGTATATTGTTCACTTACATTCTTGAATAAAATAAATTTTTTGTTAATAACTAGATCTAATAATTATTTTGTTAATTTTGACATATTTTCTTATTTTTTAGAATCAATAACTCAATAAATTATATAAAATATATTATAATAAGAAATATATTAGAATTTATATATTTTTAAGATGTTATATGCGTGTATGCATAGAAATATACCATTAATATGGATCAATTTAATTTTGGGATACAAACCTTTTGTAAAAAAAAAAAAAAATCAATCCTTCACACAAATCGACACACATATAACAAAACAATGAGTTATTGGTTCTAACTATACACTCTAGCTTTCTAACATAAAAATTGGGTAATTGTGAAATTTATAACCCAATCTATAAATATGAATTAATGACAGTGATCGGATCAACCGGCCCCCAAACATTATATCATAGCTCTGCTATTAAAATATTAAAAGAAAAGTTACTATTTAAGACACTAATTCAAGCGCAAGTTTGAGATTATAACAGAGATTTTTTAAAAAGTATTTTTTATTTAAAAATATATTAAAATAATAATATTGATTTCATACTTAATTTGGTAATTATTTATTTTTATTATTATATAATTAAATAAATAATAGTTTAGAAAAAAGAATAAGTTATTAATCACAATAGATTATATTACCTAGTTTGTGGGTTTGACTGTTGATCCGGGTTACTCGATTATGGGTTTGGCAGGTTTACCCATCAAACTTAACATGTTTTTTTTAGTCCTTTAATTTTTTTTAATTGTTTTCTTTATTTCACTCATTTTAAATATTAGATTAATTGGAAAATAGAATTCATGGTTTATTTTTTTATACTTTCTATAGGGTTATCATGATCTCAAATAAATATTTTTTTAGAATTGTTACTCGATTTTACAAATATTTATTTTTATCACAAAATTAAATAAAAATAATTTTTAAAAACAAAAAAGTTATTAAACTCATTGAAGTTCATGATTCCAAGTCGCATGATGATCGAGGTCAATTTAATTTGGCATTGTCTCAATATTATTTTAAAAAAATTATTATCTTAAAGTTTTTTTAAAAGTTATGTCATGTTTTTACCAGTTATCTAAATTGTTTTTGGACCCATTAAATTGGTTGATTCACTTTGGATCAGCTCGCATATGGTTTAATTGGAAACTCGAGCTAAATATAGAACTGAATTAACAAGTTTTAAGATCGAATTGATTGATGAAATTTAATAATACTATTAAAAAAATCTTTATAAGCATAATATTTTTTAAAAGTTTAAAAAAGAATAATCCAACTCATTGCGGATTACGAGCGAATCTACTATTTATACATGAAACTGTCTCCAATTTTAATGGTTTCCCTTTATCATAGTTGGGAGGCCTTCTATTACCAAAAACTTTAAAATGCTTAGTAAAAATATTCAGATATATTTTACTATTTTTTGTTATAGTATAATTATGTTTTTTTGTCTTTCCAAGAAAAAAAACAAAAGGTTTGTAAATTGAGGACAACTTAATTTTTTTATATAATCTATTAATCATTATAGATTTAAAATAAACAACTCTAAAAAAAAAAATAGTATACACCACAATATTGATAGCCATGATCATTATAATAAACCCGAACTGAAAGTTCAGAAAATCATGCCAGGCCGGACACTATGACAACTTTTTCCGACGGCTTAAATTCCAGTGTCCACTGTCCAACACTCGTCAAGTAATGGCCTTGAATTGATCATCCACCGGTCCTCCTGTCCTCTTACCGATCATCAAAGAAAATAACATCCATTTCGAGGTCCAAGAAGGAAATCAAATAGCCCACGTTCTTCTTGTTCCAAGGAGCGATAACTACCTCCTTGCGTTTTTAATTTTGGATCCATGGTGATCGGGACACAAAGGATTATTGTTTTCTAGTTAAATTGCACCGTATTAATATAACTCTGGTGAGTAGGGACCCCACCGGCTCAATCGGGTCTAAGGGTTTGCGTTCTCTTCTAAAGTTAGCCGAGCAGTTTATCCCGGAAGGATGGGAAAGTGGGGTCCCGGTGGTTTGTCTTGCGATCGAGGCTTTACATTGTCCTGTCTTGTGAGTATCATCACATTTGCATCATTACGTTCGCATCTTGCTACGTTAGCTTGTCTTGAGGATGGAGGAATAAGTCAAAACAAGAACCATAACCATCCTTTGTGCGGGAAAATTGACTAATTTTAGTTAATGCTGTGCTCAAGAAAAAGGGAAAAACATAAAAAAACACTGAATCAGAATCCGGCACAAGGATGGGAACATATTTTGGTTTACAATGGTCATTAAATAAGATTTCAACTGTAACAAGGGGCCCTGTTATGAAGGGCAGGTATTGATGCCCTCTCTATCATGCTGTTTACACTGGCTATATAAGAGCAGAAACAAAAATAAGGATATTTAAATTGACAAAAAAAGAAAAGAAAATGAAAGGAAAAGAGAGAGTGGAAAGGGGAAAAATGGGAAAATAGCCCGTTGGGTGGTTGTTTTCACAGAAGCCACGATTTCTGTTCAAAATCAGAGAGGCTGGTCAGGGGCATTTGGGCACTATACAATATACTCTTACCATAAATGGAAAGCTACGAACGTCATTCACCCACCTTTCGTCTCACTTCCTCCACAGAGTATGCCCTTCCTTCAGAAAAACAAGCCTGATTTGTGACAACCACGAGTCAAATGAAACAGGGAACCAAACACGTCAACCTGCTAACCACAATCCTGATAGATAACTTAAGAACCATTTACAGCCATTTCTGGTGAGGATTTGGGGGGTGGTATTAATGGACCATCATCTCCAATTATCTGTCCATTTTCTGATGTGCTGTGCAAGCAATCAGAACAGCTTTTAGGACCAGCAGGATCCTTCTCCCTGTGGTTTTCCTCACTTGAATTGCTGTTGTTATCAGAACAGCTTCTAGAAATGACTGGATCATTCTCTCTATGACTTTCTTCAACTGGGCCTTTGTTTCCATCCAAAGGAGTTATGTGCATGGCAGTTGCAGCTTTCTTGCTGGGCAAGACGGCATGGCTAAGTGTTGAACATAAAGCAGCAAATACACTCTCTTTTGGCTTCGAGTGTTTAGCTAATCGCTGTTTCTTCACTAGGTCAGGCTCCTTATCCTTGGAAGGCAATTTCCGCTTCATCCTAAGGGATTCACTAGTTCCTTCATCTTCCTCAGGTGTTTCTAGCTGTTTCTTAGGAGGTGGTCTATAGTCTTCGTCATCCTCATCATCATCATAATCAACAAGTCCTCCAGATCTTGGACTACAAAATCAAGTGGAAGACATGAGACAAACATACCGGATATTATAAATGTTTTCCCTGATGTTTACTTTATGAGGCAATTACAATACCTTGATGACGGGTAGCCTGCAGCAACCCCATTGGGAGAGACTGATTGAGCTTGTGCCTTTTGAGTATGGGATGCGGATGCCGTGTCTTCTTCATCACTGCTTAGGTATTCATGTTCAAAAGTCAAGGGTGGGAAGGTCTTGTAAAAAAAGTCTTGGCATCCAAGCTCACTGATCACGAAACATACCTGTCCTCATTGAAGTAATCTTCCTCTTCCTTTTCTAGTGCACGATCATCATTTCGTTTTCTTGGATCCAATGTGCTACCAGTACTTTTTGCTCCACACTGCTCTAGACACTGGAACTATGCTTGTTAGCACCAAGATACCACAAAGACACATGATAAAGAAGAGAAAATTGGATAGAAGTGAAGAATACCTGCTCATATTTAACTTTTAGAGCCTGAATGGAGGTCAAATGCTCGAATTTGACCAAATCATTCCAGAATGAATCAACTATATACTTGAGCAACAATTTCAAGTTTTCCTGAATAAAACATGTTACACCGCAATGAATAGTTCTGGACATATATTCAAGATGGAAGAAAAAAAGGGGTGACAATATGAGAGTTACCTTGCGGATATACTCAAAAAGCTCTAAAATGGCAGAGTTCAGCAAATTATAACGGTCACCATTGCTCAAAAAGGCATCTACAATTGGTTTGAGGAGGTTGTTCTTGACAAAATGATTTATCAAATGCTCATCCTGTGAGTAAAATATAATTAAGGAGTATCAAACATTTATATAATGACAAAGTTGTCAATCTTTCTTTTCGTTAACAGCAGCACCAAAGATTCCTACAAAAGTGAGATAATTTGCAGTATTTTGGATGTATTACTGCCAAAAGAAAACTCAGTTGCCAAGTAGAACTTATGCATTTTACTCATAAAATCATATCCAAACGACTAGCAAAAACAATTACAATCAACTTTCAGTGAAATTCATTGAACAGCGACTCTTGTACCACCCAGACCATGAAACAGAAGCATATGAATTTGTGAACCCTTGTGAAGTTCCTGCATCATTGAACTGTTTGAATGATACACAATCTCCTGAATTTCTGATCCCTTCCAATTTTATTATCAAATAACTCCATAATCATTGCATGCCATAATATACTCAATTTATAAATAAAAATTGCCATGGTAACAGCTACAAATGCATGCTAGTAACCATAATTAATATCTCTCACCAATTCCATGTTTCATGTAAAACAATGCCATATATAGGCTCAATTTATAACTAACTGCCCATATGATAACAGCTACAAATGTATGCTATCTAATTTTGTGTATATGTGTTCGTGTGTTGGGTGGGGAGATTATGACAAGTCAAGAACTATCAGCACAACCATAATCTTTCCCTAGTGGGATCTGTTCCATCAAGGTGACTTACATGGCGGGAAAGGATAGTGCGAACAAAACGAACAGCAGCAGCAACAAGGTACTTTTCTTTCCTTCTTGTCAGTGTCAAGACTTTTTCAATAACATTATCAAGGAGAAAGTTACACCTGAAAGCAGAAGAAAAACACGTTTCATTCGTTAAACTTGAGAGCAGGAAATTCAGTCCTTGTAATTGAAAATAAAGCATAAAACAATTACTTTATTCTAAATGGATGGTGCAGAACACAGAAGCATAGCAATTCACATATGTTTGATAGTATTTCTGGCTTCACACCATTATGAGTGTCAACTCTCTCAACAAGCCCTGAAGATTTACCACTTGATCGAGGAAGAACCTCATCAGGACAAGATGCTGTTATAACATCAATTAATTGGCTCAGGTGCTTCTCATAGAAGATTTCAATTATATTATCTCTCTGCAGCAAAGAGATACAAAATCACTGTAATTCAGTCATTGACGAGATAAATTCCCGTAGTGCATTTAAGAAAAATATTCTGTTTGCATCAAAGTAACTACAACATTGTCCAAGAAGTCACCTGCATATGCATAAACACAAACATAATGCACACACCCCAAATGCATGCTATAAAATGGAAAAAGAATTGCAAAAGTATCAGCAAAGAATGTGCCATCTAGAAACAAGAATGGATAGGTAATAATTATTAAATGCAAAATAGCCAAGGATTATTTTTTTCTTTCCTAATAAAATATATATATATATTATTCTCAATGATGGTATCAAACATTGGAAAATGAGGCACACTCTATAAAAACAAGGAAATGAAACAACAATCAATAGAAGAAAAGAGCCCTCCAAACCCTTTTGACATTGGAAAAAGAAACCCCGGAGAGCCCCCCAGAGCAGAACACCATATCACTGCCAAGAAGACCAATCTATCCTGCAAAAGCTGTTTTGATGGAGATCTTCTAACAAGTTATACAAAAATCACTTTGATTTGTGAACTTATTAAAACTTTCCTTTTGAAAGAAAAAGGAATGTAAACACAAAAATGGACAAGGAAAAGATAACAGGATAGTTACTTTAACAATATTCAGATGCCGGACAGGCCTGACTACAAGCTTACAAATAGAACCCAGGCACATAGTGAGGCAGGGGAAAAGAGGAAGCCAAGCCGAGTTATCTTTCAGTGTGTAATTAACACAGTGGAGTTGCTGGCTAAATACAGAAAAGGAGCAGAATAGCAACCAAAACAAAATTTCACAACTGGTATGGGAACTCCATTGACCACTCAGCAACTTAATGACCAAACATAACAGCTGCATAAAAGAATGAATTATGAATTATCAAGAGTAGTGCCTGTGCTCCTGACAGTGTATAGGAATCCAGTAAACTGCGAAGAATTTCAAGAAACTGGCAGTGCATGTCCTCCCCAAAGTCTGTTATCATTCCTTTAACCTGTAAGTAAAATAAATTTAGTTGATTGGCAAATAGAACACATGCACTTACAATTGAATAGGTATTAAAAATTCAGAATACAAAATGCAATACAGCAAAGAACTTACGAGCAAAAAGTCATGGGAAAATGCAATATACTATGAATAAAATCAGATGCCAGCATAAGAGGTACTGACAGAGTTATTAAAAAACAAGCAAATAGCAGAGCATCACCCTAAGGCAAAATCTGCCGTTATTAGAGGCACTAGGAAAATTTGATCCCAAGGGTGAAGGAGGTTTCCTAGTTGGAGCTGATGTAAACTCTTCAAACAAGAACAACACTGAAATTGGCCTTGACAAATTATTTCATGTATAGATTAGCAAGGCATGTTATACAACTGGTTGGTCATTCAAGTATCCATAAATTGCTGAACAATATCACCCAAATATTAAATCAACAATTTTCAAGGTCAAGAAAACAACCAATTCTCTTATCTTAAAAGGCATGCAAACAAGGCTTATTTCGATTTTCTTTCACACTACAAATCAACTTTGTAAATGTAGTTTTTACATGAAACGTTATAAAACTAAATTTCAAAATCAAGAAAATGAAATTGTATATTGAATTTAGTTCTGTGAGCAATGCAATTAAAGGATAATTGATTTTTGTTCATAAAGCCTAAAGGCCAAACAAACAAGAGATTTTTTCACTTATCAGGATAGTGATAAATCTCATCTTTCAGGTAATTAGGTTTGTGCAAGACATCGTTGCATGTGTTAGTCTGAATGTCCAAGGATATTGAAAGATAGATGCATTGTAAGCAGTTCATAAAACACAAACCGACAGTCCTAGTAGCGGGATTCCTTCCTGCCGAACAACATAAGAACGCAGAAGGTTTGGATCCTGATTCAAGAAAAGAATGAGGATATCTGTTCTGCATCCATAAGAATGGTATGCTGTTAGTGGCAGGTAGGGAACCATTGAAATTAAAAAAAAAATAAAAAAAAAAGCCAAAAAAAAATAAAAACGAAAATGAACAAGTTACCCAGTTAGGACAAGTTTCTTGTCTTGACTCTGCAATATATCAGCAATGATGTCAAAGATACCTTCATTCATGAGCTCCCTACAAGAAATGAGGATTTGATTGTTTTACCATTTGATCAAGAAGAAAGCAAAATACAAAAGAAACTACTCTAATCTGATTTAACCACAGAAGACAAAATCCTAATCTTGATACATACAACTTCTGCATCACATACCTAAACAGTCGGAGCTGCTGGACCATCTGCATGCTCTTGCTCAAACTACAAAACTCGTGCAAGAAATATACCTATATGCATCGGGAAAGGAAACATATCAAGCTGGAGGATATCATAAGAATCACACAAAGCTGTAACCATACATTAATAGGAAACAGAAAACAGCAACACACTAACCTGCCAATAGATTCCAAAAATTTTACAAATTGGACATCAGCATTGCTGTTCAGTTATGACAAATAACTGGCATTTAAGGATGATTTTAGCTAAGTATTTCAAAGTAAGAACTCTTTTTCCCAACTAATATTTTCAATGTAGCGTTACCCTTAAACCTGTTACCATGGAATTGAACATGGAAGCCAATCCATAAAAGATATAAAAGGACTTGGAGCATTCCACAAAAACAAATCTATGATTCTGATCACAAGATGAAATTATCCCAATAATAAATGGAATCCCAACAAAAAGATGCTGGTTTCACACACAGATATATTTCATCAAAGGAAGAAGATGGAATCTAAAACCCACTACATACATGTAAACCATATTATTAGGAAAATCTTCAATACCAAAAGCCATAATACACACAAAGAGCATCTGAAATAATATAAAAAAGGAATTTTTAACCTCGTATCTTAGAATTAAATTCAACATGTTTGAACAGTTTGAACACAGTTTGGTAAAACAGGGAAGTCATTGTTCATATACCTAGCTCACCACCTAAATGTCTCAAAAATAAGCATCAACAGAATCAGCAGTTTTTAATTATTTGAAAAGTCCAAAGAAAAGAAGTAATTGTTGAGAAAGTGAGGGTGCACTGCACAGAAGAGAATTTTCAACCATGTTAAAACAAATAATAACTTATCGATTTTTGTTCCATCTTCAAAGTTGCACTTTATCTATTAATTGACAAACCAAACAAAGATTATTTAGATGTTGACAATTACCAAATTTTTCTTTGATTCTGCAGATGTGGTGGGCGATCTCAACCTAGCAAACAATTCCTGAATAAAGGTATTGTCATCCTTTAACAAAGAAACAACCTATAAGGAAACAACAGGGTCAGAGTTGAACTTATATGGACCTTGTAATGTATAATAAAATAATGAGTTTTTGAATCTTACAACAGCATTATTTGCATGAACTATGGAATTCAGGTTTGCAACTGTGGCCTCATCCAATACTCTAGCCAAAACAACATCCTAAAAGAGATGATGAATGTAAGAACCCCTTTTCCAAACAGCAAACTGAGTCATCCCAAACTTCAGCATTCAAGAAACAAACCTTCAAATAACCAACTCTGTACGTCTGATGTATCTTTGACAGGACATGGGGATCTTTGATTGGTATGGCCTTAAACAATGGAGTGGAGCAAGTGTCAGCAATAAATAAGACTTCACTAAATAACTTCACCAGGGGC
>Ga0307518_10003257_pt1 | contig 11712 bp, 8 predicted proteins | sample 25_EM_MG_FD_203889 | JGI IMG/M metagenome (GOLD analysis project Ga0307518, IMG submission 203889) | Populus trichocarpa ectomycorrhiza microbial communities from riparian zone in the Pacific Northwest, United States - 25_EM | ecosystem: Host-associated > Plants > Roots > Unclassified | place... | reverse complement strand
AAACACTTTTTATATATATTTTTATCATTTGATGCCACAATATTTTAATATAATTAATTAACTGTATATTTTAATTTTAATTCTAAGAGAACTCTCATGATTATCATTTTGTATCACTGACTATAAACTAAAAGTCAATAGGTATTTACTGCACCAATAATCCATGGTATATATTTTTTTTTATTTTTGTACTTAAATTTATTTTCAGTTGCATTTTTTTATTAATTTAATCATCAATTTCTTATAATTTATAGTAGAAACATAAAATTAAAAGAAAAGGAACAAAACCGTAAAACAAGAAGAATTTGTGTGGCCATAATCACATGAAAAAGTTCTTTTTAGTCCACATGTTTTTTTGTTTTTTTGTTTTTTTCTTTTACAATACCTGTAGTTTTTGAAATTTTAGTTTTTATACAAAAGTTTATTTTATTTATTTTTTGATCTATATGTTGAGGGATGAGAGAGAAAATCGTTAGAAAACAAAATATGAGAGAGAAAGTTATCAGTTTGGCATATTTTGACAACAAGAAAAAGTCATTTTTGGTGTTAACGGGTTATATTTGACAAGAGAAGTTTCAATGATGTGTGTTTTTTACCCTTCATCTTGCTAAAAAGGTAGATCGATATTGAAAGAGAATTTGTATTTTTTTTCTTTTTTACAAATTAGAGGTGTTTTGATTTAAGAGATTGGTTTATTGATATTATAAAAATGATTATTAGGTTTTTTTGGTGAAAATATATCGAAAATAGATTTTTAGACTCTTAATTAAAACTCATATCCTAATTTGTCGGCCACTAGAGATGACCATAAAATATTTCAAAAAATGACAAGTTGTTTAATTGTTGTAAAGAAAAAAAATAAAAAAAAATAGAATGAACGATGCGTCATCCATTCCATCAAAATAAAATAGCATAGATGCATCAACTTGGGTTTATAGGCCCAAGGGTGTCTTGGCAATAGATAGCTAGTGAGACTATTGATAATTTTCTTAATTTTATCCAATACCCTTCTTTTTATATATTTTTTACTTCACATTAATTTTTATCTAAATTTAAATTAATATCCGCTCTCTCTAATTTTTAAAATTGTTTAGTTCATCCTAGTCATTTTTTTAATTATTTGGTGTTTTTATAATATTTCAAAGATATTATTATAATTTATCTTTAAATTGTTTTTCATTTATATTTGATATAAGTAAACTGTAATTTCATAATATATTTATAAAAATAAAAGTCATTTGCTCATGGTAATAAAAAAAAAAAAAAAAAACTTCTCTCCCCTTCTCTCTTTTCATTTAGAATAGCGGCTCTCTTCCCTTTAAAGAGGTCATTACTTTTATTTTTTCTTTAAAAAAGATTTAGAGTTCACTCTACTCCCCATATAAATTTCTTCTTTCGCATTAAACCCTACTCTTTTTTTCTTTTACAATTTCATACTTCCTTTCTTTTATTTATTTTTTTAGACCCTTCAAAGAAAACACTATTTATTTTATATTATTCTTCTTAGAATAATTTTTGGGGTTTTACATTTGGAGTACTGACTTTGTACATGGGTATCACAATGGTGTGAGCGATCCTTTAAGGGACTCTCGAGAATGTTATTTTGTCTAGTCTTCTCTGGATAATGTAATCGTCTACAAGCTCTTGATACGGTTAGTGGCCATGGTGTTAGGGCATTATGTGTTACTGAAGGTATCAAGACTTGTTGGGGTGGCAAGGTCTAATTTTGTCATTGGGTTACTAGCAAGGTCTGAGTAAGGAGTTGCACCTAATTGGTGAGTTGTTGAAGGTCTAGTTAGGTATAAGTGCATGTAGTAATGGGTAAATGTATTATATGTCCTGACCTAGGTGTGTCTTGGTTGTGTGTCATGAAATGGCTTAGAAATGTCATAAACAAAGTTTTAGAACCTGATGGTTTTTTTATCAGTTTTTCATGAACAATATTAATGATAAGGTCTCTAAATATCCAAGTAGCTAAGGAATAAGATTTATGTATTGGATCATCAGTTTATCTCTTAGTTCAAGTAATATGATATATTCTCCCTAACCAAGATATTTGATAGCTTGATATGAAAAGCCCGAGTGATTGGTAGTTGGTAGCTTATGGTGTCTGGTAAGTCAATGTGGCTGATAGATAGTACTTGCAAAATGTTCTCTTTGATGGATTTGGGGATTCTCAAATGCTTAAGTCAATAACTTTATAGAGAGAAAGTGCAATTATATTTTAAAGAGAAAGACTCTGAAAATATATATGCTGAAAATGTTAAGAATTAAGAGATTATGAACTTTAGTTTGAATGATTCATGGTGTATTTATAGTTTATAAGTTGTTTTTTTGTGGAGAGAATGAGCTAAAGTGTAATTTCATCATTGTAATATTTTGAGTTGTATTCTAACAAAATAATACATATTTGGGCCGTTATATAATATTAAGAGACCCGTGTAGCATCCTGAAAATATTTCCAATAGAAAGTTGAGCTTGGGCAACGTGCATAAGTCCATTAAAGGTGAAAAATAAATTTAGACATGTTATCTAGATCCAAGCATGTGCCCGAGCCAGAGTACATGCTCATCTCCAAAGTTGGGCATGACAACACGCCCAACATGAACTTAAGCTGCCATGCACCTTGATAGTAGTTAGACTCGGACTTGGTAGCCCCATGAGAAATTTTTTGAGCCATTGGAGGGTTTTGGGCTTTTTTAAAAAAAAGTTAGGCCTATTAAATTTAAATTTAGGTTAATCAGTTGTGAGCCTATGCTCTTAGTAGATAATGGTTAAAATCAGCATAGGTATACCATATTTATGCTGAGTTATTATTCTAAACAGTAACTAGTAACTGTAACTTCATACCACAACAACACATACAGTAACAATTCTCCAAGGGACTAAATACCCCGTAGTTTTGAACTAAGCATTCTAACTACAAAGTTTTAGGTTCAGTTTCCAGCAATACATAACAGGAATTATACTGCAAAGAGAGGGGAAAAAAATAATGGTGATGTCTTAATTAATGAGTAATTATTTCATGTGTGGCCTTGCACTCCTCTGCATTAGCTTTGATCCATGCCTACAAAAACAAATTACAAATTGTTTATTACTGAACACTATATCTCTATGGAGACGGTAAACACACAAGCATCCATGTGAAAACCCACCTAAAAGGGAGAAGTACCTAAAGTTGCCATTGACTGATGCACTGAATCCTTCCTTGGCCTTCCCCTCTTTCTGTTTGGCTTTTCGCCATGCCTTCACAATCAAAGCTACTGTTATCTATAGCTGAATTAGAAGGGAAAAAGCTAAAAAGCATGTGTATGTGCATACTCCGCATCTGCATCCGCTTACATGGGCACACCATAACAAAACATTTTATAAATATGCCAAGAAACAATGAGAAAGCATGTTGTATTTATATAGTGCCTTCATTATGAAGGGAAACTGTTTCTCCGAATGATTTGAGAAACCAAAATGCAGAAGGCCAATTTTCATGTAACACCCAACATCAGTCTTAAAAAGTTTTGCAAAAGAGTACTCGGTGCAGAAGGAACAAAAGACTAGTTATAGAGGTATAAGGAATACTTACAGAGTAGCTGTTTCCACCAACTTATCTTCTTCATTTTGAAGCCCATGTGAATCATAAGTGCTTGAATGAGGGGGCGATGATTCACAATTCAACAAACAATTGATGCAGGTCCTCACCTGACTGGTGTCATGCTTGTTGAAAGCTTCTTTTGTTCTGGCCGGCTTTACAGTAGCAGCTTCTTCCTTTTCTGCCTGCGTTCTTTCAATTTCCAATTTCCGGGACTTCTTCCTTTTCTTCAAGGGAAGTTCCTTTTGTGTACGATAAACTTTTTTGCCACGAGCTACAAGGAAATACGAGGAATAAAACTACTGCTTGAGAAGAAAACAGAGGCTCAAAGTATCAAAGCAGAATCACAACAAATATTGTAATGGAAAAAAATCAACCTAAAGAATTTTTTTAAGGAGCCTTCAATACTTACAGGTGGATTGCGACTCAACCAATTCTGTTCGAGAAACAATGTAGGACCCAAAAGATTTTTCTCTAATCTGTGTTTCTGAACAAAGGTCATGTATTTCTAAGTGTCTTGTTCACTTTACAATTTTTACACTGATCGATTCCAAAGCATTAATTTTGATGAAATAATGGCAATTTAGAAATGGTTTTATACGGTGATTAATTAGCACGGATTGACACCCATATGAGTCTAGCCAACAGCATTTGTATCATGGAATTAGCATAGTAGATATGTTGAAACCAACGGATCCTTTGATTGCACCAATGCCCTCAGTATCTTTGAAGCAGGCTCCCTATCCTGAAGCGTGACTCCAAAGGACTCCTCTATTCATTTCAATTATTGCAGACATACAGTTGCATTTGTCAAATCAGTAGACAAGGTTGGATATGAACATTGAAGTCCACATCAATCAGAATGAGGACTAACTGTGTGGCATTGCTCTAATTACAAAGGAAGTTGTAGTTCACCTGGTTGAGTGCAGGGTGCTGGAAGGGCAAGGACAACACTGGCTGAAAACCTGGGACCTTTTACATTCCTGTTATTTCACAATAGAATGAAAAACTAATTCAGCCTAACAGGGATATCATAAGTGTATATCAAAAGGCAAATCTATATGACAAAATGAAGAATGACAATTAATTTTCAAATCTGTCTGATTGAGAACGAAATTCCATAATGATACAGATTAAAAGAGTATCCCCATAAATGAAACAAAATGAAAATTCAAAGATGTTAAAGGCAGGCAGATGGTTAATAACTAAAAGATACGCATATTTCCTGAAATGATTAAAATAATTAATCTCTACATAATATGACAGGGATAGAAGAGGCAAAAATGGTAGAACAAATTTACCTTTTAGAAGATGCAGAAGAATTTGATGTTCTTCCTTCCTTGTCAGGTTCTTCAAGTTTTTGTGACACCTGAAATAGATTTATAAGCTCTAATAACATTTTTTTTGTAACATGATGCTATATTTTTCAATTGAACATCCTTCAATCAAGCACACAATTAATTTGAAGAAAGAAATACCGATGAAAAGAGAAACAAAAATGAGACTGACAGCGGCTTTAACAAATAGATAATACCAAATCCCTAAAAGGGAAAATAGCAGGTAAAAATGGAAGATTAATTACATGGCTTTGCATCGCAGGCATGCAATTCTCTTTTCCAGTTTTCTTTTCTACAAAATCTGAAGATTTGATTTCGCTAGCAATTGCTGATTGGAGCCCATCATGTGGCCGCACCTTTTGTACATCCGGACTTGAATGTTTTCTTAAAGGATAATACGGCCATCCAATGCGCCGGTTCTCTTCTTCAACCAAGAATCGCTCATCAAAGTGCCGAAACTGTGGGCGAAGATGGTTAGACCTTAAAACAGCTTGCGGTGCCTGTGGAATAGGAAAAGAAGGCCGGCTATTTCGAATTCTCATATTTAGAATGGGAGGAATTAAGTGAAGAGGAAAAGAGAGACTCTTAATAGATTGGATGGTGAAATTGAGGTCTACCGTAGCACTCGTTACAACGAAGAGAGAAAACTTAAGATATAAGAATATGTGCATAATGCCATGAGGAAAAGAATGCTAATCTGTCCGTTACATAGAAATCTTCTGGTCATCAACTACGTGGAGCATGTATCATTGCATTTTCCACACGTGTAGTATTACTTCATTTTCAGTTTGGGATTTGCCAGAGCAGATGACAGCATGCATGATATTACGTGTACTGCCATGTCTATTAGCAAAATGGACAGCCACTTCTTTATAGCATTACTCCCTAGTGCCCGTTGATTCTTTGCAAAACTTTTCTTTCAATGCATTGAATACTGAGTTTGGAAATTATGTTTCAATTGGAAACAAGTCTAGAATATTGGGATGTATATGAAAATAAAAGAAAAATAATGACCTCGTATATAACTATTAAAGGAGATAAGGAAATTACTGATATATATATATATATATATATATATAGGAAGTATACTGCATATGGACTAGCAATAATTCATCATTATCAATAATGATTCCATATCTAGTGACAAACATATTTAAAATGGGTGAGAAAGAAAAAATAAAAAAGTAAATCCAACAGTCCAACTTAGATTTTGTTTTTTAGTATTAAATTAAGATCCAGATGGAGGAGCAAAGCAAAAAAATTAAACAAATAAAAAAGGAAGGAGATGGGAATTCTACTGGTTCGGTGGAAAATAAATCTGTATGCTATGCTGTGTAACAAACTTCTCTTCCTTCCCAGTTGAGTTAAAACTTTTATCATTTTCAATTTGGAAGGTCCCATAATGTAATTATTCATTGAAAGAAGACTTTCAAATTTCAATTTAGAGATGGAACACTTCAACCAGTTAAAAACATCAGTCTAAATATATTAGAAGCATAAAATTAGAGCTCTACGGTTTAGATATATTGGCTGAATGCATATAAGATGATATCCATACTATGTGCGGTTCAGTTCTATTAAACAAGAATGTATCAAAAATTCTTATGCAGATGCCTGTTGCATGGATGTAAGAATGCTAATGAATATTAGACACCAATAGAGAGGGAGGGAGGGAGAACATACCCTCTCAAGGCTGTAAAGGTTCTGTACAAAGAGGTGAGAATTCTAATAGCCTTACTGTTTAACATGTGCAGCTCCTTTTTGTAAGCCTTGTTCCCATGGAAAATCAAAGCGCCCATCCCTACATTGCCCATCACATGGGATCGCATTAGAAAACCAAGTAAGAACATAGCTGATGTGGATATTTCATCATTATGCATCTGCTGAGAAATTAAAATTAAATAGAAGACAAGAAAACAATATGCAGTAGTAACCAGAAAGAGGAACATAAACATAACTATCATAGGAAAGATGATCGAACTTGGGATAAGTGTACATTAATAACCAATGACAAATTGCAATCTTCCTGAAAAGAGTTGCTACTGTTTTTTATATAAACTTACAAAGTTCCTGTAAATACATTCACCTCATGTCTTTCTAAATTTACTGAAAAATCAGGTACTTGGAGGGGAAAAATGAATTGAGTTACAGATCCATAGGCCTAAAGAAAGACCAAGACCTGTATAGAGATCCAATTGTTGTACCTATCCAAAGTGGGAAAAACAGCAAAAATGCTGAAAGAGAATGAGTTTCTCTTCCTTTCAGAGATCTCTACACAAATACTGTTAAGGCTACTTGTTCTGAGTAGGGTTTGAAAGACTTGGTGGAGCCTCCCTGAGACTTGTCTCCACAGCTTTCTGAGGGTCTTTATTGGCTTCATTTGACTTGTTAGCATTTTTGACAAAAGAGAAGAGACAGAAACTAGCAATCTCCTTCCTTGATTTCTGTATAATAATAGAACCTTTCTCTCATGGTGAAGACACGGTAGAGAGGACATGAGAACATGAATAAGAATCAAGGAAAATAGAACAAACAAAGCTCTGTTACCATTTCCCATGATATACTTTTGCAAAGACAATGAAATTCCTGGTGTTTTCGGAGCTAAGGAAATGGTGGTGTCTTCTCAAGGAGGCAGTGCATAATGTTACATATAGTTTGTGCTCAACTCTGGCTGGGAGTAATATATAGACAACATTAATAAAAAGCCTAGGCCTGTTTGGTAGTTAAACCCCAATAATATCTTAACCAGGTACAAGGTGTTCTCCTGCCCCTAGGAACTACAGATAAACAAGAAGCTAATGGACAGACCATTCAGAATAACCAGGCTATGTTTAAGCTTTCATGGTTAAAAGGGGTAGATCTAGACCATTTCCAAACAGGGCAAGCAATAATTGAAATAAGGATTTCCCAAACTCATATATAATGAAATATCTGCTTATGGAGAGAGAGAAATCAGTTAGAAAACTAATAATGACAAAGCAGCTCGATGATCCACATCAGCATAAGGCATGACAGGATTCCAATTATAATGCATGTTAGAATCTTGTAGAAGCATAATTTGACTGGCCAATTTCCCAGTAACATTTCCATATAAACTATACTTTAGGTGATTTGCTTCTTTATTTTTATCGGTAGTTTAATGATAGGACTTTTGTTCTTGAATAGGTTGGAACTTGGAAGCAGCTGACCATGTGATTCTGAATTGAATATTATACTTCTGACTTCTGTGCAGTCTTCCAAATATGACTCATGTGACTTATCACATGAGACCAACCCCATCTTCTGCCCTTTTTTACTAGTCACAAAACAGTTTTGTACTACTTTTAAGACTAACAGATACAGCTATAGTTAGCTGGGAAAGTCTGCTTTACACAACAAAATCAACCATCTTCTTCTAAAAAATGCCATGCTCCTCTTCCACGACTTTACCATGCGGAACTTAGACTAATGTGACTTGGGTTCCGTCCTAATCTTCTCCAACCTAATCCTAGTGCTGCATTCATATAAAACTCAAGTTGGTGTAGTTAAAGTCTGAGCCTTGAGGATTATTTTTGCATGTCTAATACAGTTAATCTTTTGCCTCAACCAAATTTAGTCATCTTGACAGCCTTGCAGAACTCTTTTCAATTTATGTATGTATTTTTATTTCACTATTCACCTCATGGCCAATGGTTCTCCCAAGATTCAGAGGTGGATTGAATATAGAGTCTGGATTTAAGAACCTGAAGACATGCTGAAAAGGTATCCACCAGCCCAAACCCAAGCAGCAACCTTTGAAGCATTATCATAAAGATACTCCTCTAAATTTGGTAAACTCCCTTCCATTTAGCCATGTGATGGTGTATCACTCCTCAGTCACTTCACATTATTCGGCAGATGGTTGAAGTTTTTTATCCTTGGAAACTGCAATCTCGTCTCATAGGGTAGAAGAAAAATGATCACAGATGTTAAACAAGAACATTATATGGAGAATTTGGGAGATCTAGTCAAGGAACTCTTGGGAGAGGTATTAGAATACAGGTTTTGGTGAAGCCGTTAGGTGGTTTCATGGGCTGGGAATCCTGAGTATATGTAAGGGCAAACACATTCATGCAAAACAGGAATAAAATAGAAACATTACTGATTTCCAACTCATTACTGACATGATCATATGCATTCTGAACTCATATAATACTGGATCATACAGCATCAGAATTACCAGGATCATATGCTGTTTTCACACAAGAAAAAAGCACCAACAAGATCTCACTGATTGAAGATGCTGATCCTGGATCTAACAGTATTAAGGTTGCTTCTAGAACTCCCCCAGCATGATCACCACAGGACCTGAGTTCTCAAATGCCTTGTACCCTATATTGCCTACAATCACACTGACAACCTCAAAACATAATAAGAACTTTCTATTGATGATTCTACTTTCCCTATTCCCCATTCCTAAAAATAATTCACTGTGTCCGCAGTTCTTAATGCATTGTGAAAAAACAATAAAATATCCTCAGGTATTGCAAGACTATTCTGTTTGTCACTCTCTTGATATAGACACGATATGTCACTGGAAAAATCTCATATTGATTCATTTCATGAATAATCAATCATACAGAAAAAGGTTTACATAATTTATTTTTTAGGCATATAATAGCCACATGTCATTCAGTTCTCATTACATACAAAATACTGAAGCATTATCAATCCACGTGTCTTTCAGGTTTCCCATTATCTAGCAATGTTGGCTCGTTTTCCTTCCAAATAAGATTATTGAAACCAAATATTCTTGCAAAACAAGAAATCAACTGCTCATGAATTACTTCTTCAGAAGGAAGCACAGTACCTGTCTCCCTTCTCAAAGATGTAACTTCTTTATCAGCAATCCCACAAGGCACAATGTGCTTAAAATAGTCTAAATCAGGATCAACGTTGAACGCCAATCCATGAGAAGTGATTCCAGATGATATGCGAACTCCAATTGCACCAATCTTTCTATCTCCAACCCAAACACCGGTCTCACACTTTTTTCCAGCACAAGCTTTCACACCATATTGTGACGCCATATCAATCATTGTTAACTCAAGTTTTTCCACATACTTCCGAGCACCAAGTCCAATGTCACGAAGAGAAATGATGGGGTATAAGATGGCTTGATGAGGACCGTGATATGTAATGTCACCTCCTCTTTGTGTATAGTGAAGTTCAGCTCCTATCTTTTCAAGTTCAGGCACAGGGATCAACAAATTATGATCAGTGCGCCGTTTGCCAAGAGTATATGTAGGAGGATGTTGCAGGGACAACAGCGTATCTGGAATCTTATGAGCTTTTCTATCACACACCAGCTTTTCCTGCAGCTTAAGTGCTTCCAAGTAGTTGACTTTACCTAATTTCCAAACCTCAAGACTTCGTGGAAATATCATTCTCTGCAAACCGAGAAATAATTAATCCCTATTCTTATCTTATTCTCACGGCATCATTGTGTTATAATCACATGGTACTATTGCACCCCAAATATTAGAATTAGATTTAAAAATCAAAAAAGCAAAAATTCCCATGCACATGCACATGCAACTTTAGCTAAATTCATAATTCTGGGTAGAAAAATCAACGCTTTCAGTATGATGTAAAACAGTAAGAATTTTAACTGTCAACGGCAAGCCAAAGACGGCAGCACCAATTTTTGTTTGCTAGTGAATGAGACCATCAATTAACTCACAGAATCTAAAAGATCAAAAGGAAGGGATATCAACGTCACAATAACAAATAGTACAAATAAACAACAAATCTTCATATATAAGTACTCCTCCTTTTTATGCTATAACTAAACCACCAAAAAAGAAAAAGCTTATTTGAAAAGAAATGCATCAATTCCTCAATGAAGGAAGCCCAACATTAAGAACAAAAACATGGGTTGTAGCAGAAACAATGTACTAAAAAAGGGTTATCATCGCTTACTAGATTTCTCATCCAAAATGTGACCTTCAGTCAAAAAATCTCACTTAAAATTAAACAAAACAAAAAAAACCCTATCCATTGCATGTCCTTCATGTAATTTCAACCCGCACCAGACCTTATTGTGGCTGATTTTTTCACTCCAAAAGCTAAAAAAAAACTAAATTTCTTCGTGGGATTTATTTTTAGTAATTTAGCAAAATCTGAAAAGTTTCATTGAGGCATTTCATCAAACAGTCAGTGCATAAAAAAAATGTAATGGTTTCAGCAAGCTAAATGTTTTCATTATCCATTTTCAAACCAAGATTATGAGATTCAATGCACGCAATTAACAATCAGGGAATAAAAAAAAAACAAATACACTGTAATTTTGAACAATGCAGATGAATCGAGATTCAATAAAGGCTCACCTGTAACAGAGAAACAGCTTCTGCTTAGCCACAAAAGTCAATTTCACGTAGGAAGAAGATTTTGAGAGAGACAGAGAGAGCACAATAGAGAAAACGCACCGGTTTGAGTTTTTAAGGGAAGGCATAAGGTTTTTGGATTGACATGTCGTTTGAGAAAACAAATGGTCTCTGACTGTCTGTATTTGTCGTTATAAATGGACTGTCAGTTAAGCTCAATCTATCTTCTTTTATGATCAAAAGTTTGGATGTTTACTGAAATTATTTAAAGATATTTTAATCATATTGCTTTCAAATTTAAAATATAATGAGAAAAGATTTACATGCATGAAATTGAATATAAATATTAATTATTAAAATTTAAATAATTATGGATGAATTAATTAAATTGAATAAAAAAAAGGATAATGGTATACTTCAAAGTTTATTACCACTTATAATGATA
>Ga0307518_10003256_pt1 | contig 11713 bp, 5 predicted proteins | sample 25_EM_MG_FD_203889 | JGI IMG/M metagenome (GOLD analysis project Ga0307518, IMG submission 203889) | Populus trichocarpa ectomycorrhiza microbial communities from riparian zone in the Pacific Northwest, United States - 25_EM | ecosystem: Host-associated > Plants > Roots > Unclassified | place... | reverse complement strand
ATAGATAATTGCCCCCATTATCTCCATACTTAAGAATTTAAATGAGTGGGATTAAAGTAGTTTCAAAGTAAGCTTGCATATGCTTGAGACTTAGATTCGAGGACAAATGAGTAAGCTTCCAAAATTATGATTTTTGCTCCAATTTAAAGAGAATGTATTACAAAGAATTATTTTTTTTCTTAATATAAGAAAATTTGCTAAGTATTTGCATGGCATTTAATTTTTTGCCCTTTTTTTTCCTATTAATATTAGGTTAGAAATCCCACTCTCCGTGGTTTATTGACATTGCAGGAGTGGAGTGAAAGTGTGAAACTACTCTGTAGAGAGAGAGAGAGAGAGAGAGACTTGACATTTGCTACATGGTATCATCCTCATTTTTCACTTTTTGAAGGGGATGCCATTTACTAGTGTAAAAGAGAGGGAGGAAGCAAAATTCCGGGAAAAAATGGGTACATATTTCAAGCTGCAACAGCTGTAGGGGACCCCCCAAGTATCAGAGAAATAATGCATGAAAAGACTACAAGGAAAAGCTCAAAACGGTGCATCTGTAGTCTGTATCCCATTGTCAAACCTTGTGTCTGTGATTATCTGAGACTTTTGTGTCTTGCTAGCAAACAAAAGGGACCCCATTTTCATACCTCAATCCCTTGAACAAGTACTATACAGGAACCTTTTGGCTCAAGAAATCACATGATTCAAAATCAATGGCGCCATGATATGCATTCTCTACTAATAAATCAAGTGGGACGGACCTAAGTTCATGGGTTGGACTGAAAGCAAGATCAAAAACCTGAAAGCGGCATTTGATTATATGATAATGGCCTGAATCGGCCTTTCCTTTTATTTGAATCAAGTAGGAAGGAAGGCCACATCAGAATTTGGCACCTCAGAAGATGCAAGCTTATTGCTCATATGCGGGCCACTAGTCCATCCTTTACAATCGGTATCTCATATATTTGATTAGAGTCTTGCTGATCAATGCTGAAAAGAATGAAATCAATCAACATACAACAGAAATTACTACCTGTAGCAAACTTTTCCTCAAAACTTCAAAAAAATAAAAAACTATAGATTTTACCTAGCAAACAACTTGGATTATTGAGTTAATCGATTTTATTTTTGTTTTTTTTTTCTAAAAAAAATATTGATTTTGACTAGATTTGGTTGGATTATGAATCAATCAACTAGATTTCCCTTAGTTTGACTACATTAATGTTAAAAGTTGAATAGCAAGTTTGCAGGTCAACACACTAAATGTATTGGGTTTAATAACTACAAAAAAAAAACACAATTATCAAATTAATTATATGAGCCATAAAAATAGTAATTATATGAGCCATAAAAAAATATCATAGGGTAAATTATAATAAACCATATAAGATACTAATTATAAAATTATAAAAATTATTCAAAAGTTTGAAGATTTATCAAAACTCCCTATTATATCTAGAATGCCTTTGATTTCAAAAATAAAATAAAAATAGTTAAATTAAGGAAATTTTTAAAAACAGAGAAAGAATATTAAAAATATAAATGAAATTAAATAGTGAAATTACTATATTTCATGTACTAAAAAATCATGTCTTATTTTTTACATTATTTCTCTAACTTTTTTAAATTCTCAATGTGACTATCATATTAAATAAAAATTAAGAGCATTTTAGATTAAAAAAATAGTTAGGGTTTGGGATCCTAAATCCTACGGGTGGGTTACTGGTCTAACTAGGCAAAGTGAGAATAATAAACATTAATTAGGGGGAAGGAAAGATTAAAAAGAAAAATTAGACGTCGTCTAACATTTTTAGCTGAACTAAATTAAAAGCCTGCCACCTAAATCATTTGGTGATCAATAACGTTTCCAAATCATGCATGCTGTCCGAGGGGAGGCCTGAAATAGAACATCCACAGCTCCCCGGCTTAATCATTAAGTGATCAAAATATCAGAAAAGGGCATAAAAAGGATGGTCGTTGGGATCTGTTGTGCTAGAATGTACCCTATATATTGTCAGAAAAAGAGGTTTCGGAACTGGAGCCAAAGACAGGACAATCAAGTGAAAGTATACTACATATATAGCTAATTTGGAAAATTAACTGATCACCATACAAGGAGAAGGCATCCATGAATTCTAACCTCTTTCACTACCCAAATATGCTACTTTATTTGCCTCTCTCCAAACATGACTAACATTGCAAGTAGCAAAAAAAAAAAAAGAAAAAAGAATGAAGACAGAAAAATAAAACAATAATCTTATTAACGAAACACAACTTCAACAAGCAAATTTCCAGATACACACACACACACACATGCAAAACACCTAGGTGTCGGCGCACAGGAAAGGACAAAAAGACTTACAGACATCGAAGAACTATGAAAGATTGTAAAATAGTAAAAAGGGAGCTTGTAAACTAGTAGACAGGGAGCCTAGAGACACATGAACAAAGGAAGCTGGATGAACGCCCAATATTCCATGTAAATGACATGACGTATAAGAGCACAAGACCTCAAAAGGACAAAGCATTAAGGAGACCATATTGAATAATAGTAAGAACGCAGCACACCGTTTTCGTGCCAAGAAGAACCCAAAGGCTGATTAATTATTAAGGAAGATAACTTGATGCCACGCTTAAAAACCTAAGCCATCATATTGAACAAAGTCATCATGTCAGGACTCAAAATTGTTTTTTTTTATATAAAAAAAAAAAGAGCCAAAGAACAAAGCAAGCATTAGGTACTGTAACAACAAGAGTAAATATTACAGATTTTTATCCGAAATAATTCAATACCTGAAGCATACATGTAGATGAATTATATAGCCAGTTCCAAATTCAGCTCAACTCTAATGTTATAGCTTCCTTCATTTTCTCATTTTCTGCATCTGCTACCATTGTTAAGATGATAAAATCATTGACTATAAGGCCCTTCTCACGGACGTAGTCCAACCAGTCTCCTCTGATGACGGGTTTCTTGTAACGACCATGATTTCTTGTACAAAGCTTAAATTCCCACACTCTTCCAGTGGGATCTCTTGCATTAAAATTGATAGCGTTTTGTCCTTGCACCATTAACTGAAAAGCCCAGAGATTACTGGTTGGATAAGCCAGACAAGAAGCTGTGTCTGTTGTGGTCAGTTTTTTATTCACAAGCTCAATCTCCATGGTATGTCTTAGGAAGATTGGAGGAGAATACAGGATGCGGAGATCTCCCTCCTCTCTACCTTGATTATATAATCCCTATATTTATTTTGTAATTAATTAACTATAAATTAAGAGAGGAGGCCGTCTCAGTACACGTGGAAGCACAGCCATTTTCATGAGTTAAACTATGGGGAGAGTCCTTCAACAAATTCTACCAGCATTTGTATATTTGCATGTAGGTAGATTGTGGTGCATAATAATTTCAAGAAGGTAACCTATTCTAGTATTGATACACAAGTGCTGACAAAGCACTCTATGATTATAAAATAGAGCTTTGCTTCTTTTTTTTTTTTTTTCAATCATTATTTTTTAAAAAAATTATTTTAAAGAATTAAAATTTATAACTTTTTTTATTTACTTTTCACGAGATTATCTCAATTTTATGACTTAGGTCTCAGATTTTAAAGGTTAACTTATGTTATTTTTTAGATCTTTTTTTAATTGATTTTTTTTTCAATTATATCTTTTAACATCGGAATATTGATTGAAAATTGAATTTCATAATTTATTTTAATTTGTATTTTATGAGGTTATCAACTCGAATTGACTCGATTCAATCCAATAGATTGTTATCTTCGTATTAAAAAAATATTATCTTAAATTTTTTTAATTAAATTATGTTTTTACAAGTTATATAGATTGTTTTTAAATCTGTAAAGTTAACCGAATTACATCATATCACCCTTCACAAAATTTAAATTTTTTTTATTAGAAAAATAATTGGAACATTTGAATATTATATTTTAAAAAAATTCAACAAAAAAACTTTCAATGATCTTATGGGCAGTGCTACGTACTAGGATAACAACTTTGATGTGATGACGAGCGAGGGTAAGAAAAGTACATTTGAATATTTTATTTTAAAAAATAATTCAAGAAAAAACTTTCTATTATCTCATGGGCAGTAGTTAACCGAATTACATTATGTCACCATTCATAAAATTTAATTTTTTTTTTACTAGAAAAAGAATAGGAACATTTGAATATTTTATTTAAAAAAAAATTCAAGAAAAAACTTTCAATGATCTGATGAGGAGTGCTAGTACTAGGATAACAACTTTGATGTGATGACGAGCAAGGGGTAAGATAAGTACATTTTAATATTTTATTTTAAAAAAAATTCAAGAAAAAACTTTCAATGATCTCATGGGTAGTGCTACTAGGAGACCAAGATGTGATGACGAGCAAGAAGTTAGACAAGTATGGCTCTTGGAAGGAGGGAGACAAACAAAAAGAAGAAAGTCCAAGTGTTCGCAAGCAACATTCCATCAAAGAAGCCATTAAAGCAATTCAAGTCAATAAATTATACAACAGGAATAGGAAGAGAAAAATTGTAAACCATAAATTATAGTTACTACCTGCATAACCCCACGATGATACTGGGATGACCTTATAATAAAATAGTCTGTACAAACAATATTATGGCTCTAGAAGAGTTGTCTTGTTAGGCTTTCCTGGCCACTGGGTCTATTTTCATCAATCTAGCTTTTCTTGCAAACAGAACTCCTTTCGACTCAGCTAGCCTTTCTGAGCCTTTTGGACTAGCATTTGTTATATAACACAAGTTGTACGTATAACACAAGTTGCTTAGATTATATATATATATATATCTTTGGTTTTCTGAACAGTATGATCAATCTCTCCAGGGAAAACAATTGAGGCGCGTTAAACATCTTGGGCTGCTACCCTTGGCAGCCCCTCTCCATCTTTCTCTCCTCACGTTTTTTCTCTCTTCTTCTGCTCATTGTTTCTTCTTGTTCTCACACACTTTATTGTTAGTCAAAGGTGACAAAACAGTCCCAGCAAACCTCAAAATAAAAAACCAAGATTGCTAAATTATGATCCACCAAGATAACGGAATCAAGATACAAAACTAAAACAGCAAACTTATCAACAAAACACAGCATCAACAAGCAAAGTTTCTGGTATTGTATGATCATATATATACATATGGCCTCCTCGTTGACAAATCACACGTGACAGCACAATACCTCAAATTAAAGGGCAAGCATAAGTAGCTAGCCCATATAATTAACAAATGAGGATGGGGTCACATATAACCATAAAATTATTAAGCTTTAGTTTTGATTAAAAAATAACCCTGCTTAAATCTGAAAAAAATAATCACAGAAGCGGCACAACGGATTGCCAATTAGCAACCCTTGCCACCGATAGATGGTGGCCCCTGAAACTAGATTTTTTATTATTATTTTTAAATTATTCGATATCCAATAACCACACAGAATTTTAATTAATCAAGATTCGAGCCGGGTAAGACCACAATAATAACAAAGTTTTCTCTATCAAATATTTAACATAACTGCAATATTCTCAAGCCTCGAATCAAGAATCTTAGTTAAGCTGGAATGAGTGTGTTAGAATGTGAAATTTTATTTTTTAGAGCCATAATTAAATATATACTTCCAATACCTTCAAGCCACAGTTTTTCTTGGAAAGAGACTGCAAAGCCAAAAGGGATGGAAAGAGAGATTCAAATAGTCAAATGAAAAGGAAGGCAGCAAGGACATCTGTGATCATTTTCAATCCAACAGGCTTTTAGAAATACAACAAATTGATTAATCTCGGGCAGTTAATTAGACCACTGCAACTAGAGGTAAATTATAACAACCCACTTAAGATATTAATTATAAAATTATAAAAATGAATCAAAACTCCTTTTTTTGAGTGTAGTATTGTGCTGATTATGTGATTTGTAAACAGATGTCTCATTAAGAACTTGCAGATGTCAACGTCATATGTTATGATATGAGGGGGTAAAGTCAAGTATAGCTAATGTGGAAAATTAACCCACCATACAAGACCATACAAGGAGAGGCATCCATAAATTCATAAATTCCAAACATGACTAAGAGTGCAAGTTGCAAAAATAAAAAAAAAAACAAAGAATGAATGAAAATACAGAAAAAAAACAGCAATTTTATTAGCGAAACACAACTTTAACAAGCAAGTTTCCTAATATATATATATATGGACAAAAAAATTTACAGACATCAAATAACCATGAAAGATTGCAAAATAATAAACAGAGAGCATGTAAACTAGTAGACAAAGAGCCTAGAGTCACATGAACAAAGGAAGCTGGATGAACTTCCAACATTCCATGTAAATGACATGTAGTATAAGAGCACAAGACCTCAAAACGACAAGCATAAAGAGCCCATATATATATATATATATGGAATAATAGCAAGAACGCAGCACACCGCTTCCGTGCCAAGAAGAACCCAGAGGCTAATTATTGAGGAAGATAACTTGATGCCACGCTTAAAAATCTAAGCCATCATATTGAATAAAGTCATGACAGGATCTAGAAATTGTTTTTTTTTTTTTTAAAAAAAAGCAAGTTAAAGAACAAAGCAAGCATTATGTAGTGTAACAATAAGAGTAAATATTATTTATTTTTATCCGAAATTCAATAGCTGAAATTTACACGTAGATGAACTGAAAAGGCTATATAACCAGTTCCGTATTCGGCTCAACTCTAATGTTATAGCTGACTCCATTTTCTGCATCTGCTACCATTGTTAAGATGATAGAATCATTGACTGTAAGTCCCTTCTCACGAACGTAGTCCAACCAGTCTCCTCTGATGACAGGTTTCTTGTAACGACCATGGTTTCTTGTACAAAGCTTGAATTCCCACACTTTTCCAGTAGGATCTCTTGCATTAAAACTGATAGCGTTTTCTCCTTGCACCATTTGAAAAGCCCAGAGATTAGCCGTTGTATAAGCCAGACAAGACTCTATGTCTGTGGTGGTCAGTTGTTTATTCATAAGCTCAAACTCCATGGTAGGCTAAATCTATTAGGAAGGTTGCCTCCACTCTGCCCGCCTTGTCTATATATAACCCCTATCTTTATTTTGTAAGTAATTAAATAAGAGGACTTTTTCGGTACTTTTGTATATCTAGAGGACGTCGTTGTTTTTTTCATTACCGAATCCTGGCATTCAGTTCAATATACTGGAGAATATCAATCTTGCCATCGGAAGCGTATTATTGGTGACACGGTGGAGGCTTCAGTCTTGGCTTCACCTTACCATCACATCATAATTCGTCCGCAACCACGGCAGAAAATGATTCCTTGTGGTCTTTTGGTGCTTTTATCATCGATGTTGACACGCCGACTAAATCTATTAGGAAGGTTGGAGCAGTGACTTTGTTTTTTTTTCTTTGTTACATTTTTATTTTAAAATTGATTGAAGAAATATTTATAAAAATGTAAGTCAGTAGGACATCATAAGTGGTTAATAACCTCCGAGCCTCACTTTTGACGAAAGAAGGCATAAATCCTTGACAGCTGGAAAACTCTTGCCGTGGCGCGTATCAATATTTGTTGCTTTAGATAAGGTCTTGCCACTACCTGTATGAATTGCATCTTCACCCGGCTTAACCACCAAGAAACCCGCAGCTCAGTCTTTGTCTTGCTGCATGCTAGATTTCTAAACAAAGTAAAAATATCAGTATTTGTTGCAAATCGCTACGAGTTCTCTATGTCAAAGCAAAATCTTACGCTATTTGCCTACCACACGCACTAAAATTCAGACTTTTTTTTCTTTGAAATTCATCTCGATACCATGGAAGCTCGTGTTAATAGATTAACCTGTTAAATTCAATTTTATAATTCAAAACTTGGATTAAATTTTAATTTTAATATTTACATCAGCCAAAAGACCTTCCAGCACGGCTGAATTGTTTGACTACAATTTATTCATCTTGGAAGGCAGAGAGTGGCCCTTCTCACTCTCCTTCTCCAATAGCAAATATATACTTGCCTGTGTCTGTCCCGATTCCCTTGAATGCGCCTCTAAAGCACCCACGAATGGAATTCTATGGATGAGAATATTACTTGTCACGGGAAAGAAGGTATTTAGTAAAAATATCAGTATTGGTTGCAAATCGCTACGAGTTCTCTATGTCAAAGCAAAATCTTACGCTATTTGCCTACCACACGCACTAAAATTCAGACCTTTTTTTTCTTTGAAATTCAATCTCGATACCATGGAAGCTCATGTTAATAGATTAACCTGTTAAATTCAATTTTATAATTCAAAACTTGGATTAAATTTTAATTTTAATATTTACACTATAAGATTTAACAGTTTTACCGACAAAATGTTTTACCGATGAAATTTTTCTGGTAGTGTTACATCAGCCAAAAGACCTTCAAGCACAGCTGAATTGTTTGACTACAATTTATTCATCTTGGAAGGCAGAGAGTGGCCCTTCTCACTCTCCTTCTCCAATAGCAAATATATACTTGCCTGTGCCTGTCCCGATTCCCTTGAATGCGCCTCTGAAGCACCCACGAATGGAATTCTTTGGATGAGAATATTACTTGTCACGGGAAAGAAGGTATTTAGGGGAATGGTTTGATCGGCGTCTTTTTTTGGGAATCGGAAGAGTGTTATATGCCTATCTTTTTCAAAGAAAAAAGGAAGAAGAATTCCAGACTGGTGAACCATGGAGATATTTTCAAGAATATTGAGGATGACTGTGTATCTCTCATCATTTATATAAAATATTTTCAAGAATATTGAGGATGACCTGTGTATCTCTCATCATTTATATAAAACATTTTCTAAACTAAAGGAATTGTTTTTATAGGTGTTAGGTGACTAATTACTCTGCCGATTACCCACATATGCCGTGACTTTTTGGAAGAAATACCCACCTTCGATCACAAGCTGGGGGACACGAATATTGGCTTATTGGATGTGCACACAAGCTGGGGGCGGCCACGAATGGTCTTATTGGATGTGCACACAAGCTGGGGGCGGCCACGAATGGTCTTATTGGATAAAATCAATTTGTTGCATTACAAGGCTAGCCAGCCAAACAGGTCCTGAAAAAGGAACGGTCGTTGTTAGCCTTTACGTTGGTGCATGAATGGCACTCAATTGTTGTGGGGTTGGTTACTGGTCTAGCTAGGGTTTGGAATCCTGAATCCTACGGGTGGGTTACTGGTCTAGGCAAAGTGAGAACAATGGATATTAGGGGTAGGAAAAAAAAAACGGGTTTCCAAATCATGTATGCTGTCCGAGGGGAGGCCTGAAATAGAACATCCACAGCTCCCTGGCTCAATCATTAAGTGATCAAAATATCAGAGAGGGCACAAAGAGGATTGTCCTAATTGGGATCTATAATGCTAGAATGTACCTTATTGTCAAAAACAAAAAAGGGGTTTCGGAACTGGAGCCAATGACAGGACAATCAGGTGAAATCAGACTACATAACTAACGTGAGAAATTAACTGATCACCATGCAAGGAGGCAACCATGAATTCTAACCTCTTTCACTTCCCAAATCTGCTATTTTATTTGCCTCTCTCCAAACATGACTCACTGTGCAAGTAGCAAAAAAAAAAAAACAAATAATGAATGAAGATACAAAAATAAAACAATAATTTTATTAACGAAACACAACATGATATATATATATATATATATATATATATATATATATGATAAGCATATGAATACATGCAAAACACCTGGAGGTAGGCGCACAGGAGGACAAGAGGACTTCAAAGAACCATGAAAGATTGTAAAATATTAACCAGGGAGCATGTAAACCAGTAGACAGAGAGAGCCTGGAGACACATGAACAAAGGAAGCTGGATAAACTCCCAATATTTCATGTAAATGACATATGGTATAACATTACAAGACCTGAAAACGACAAGCATAAGGAGCCCATATATATGGAATAATAGTAAGAGTGCAGCACACCGCTTCCATGTCAAGAAGAACCCAAAGGCTAATTATTAAGAAAAATAACTTAATGCCACGCTTAAAAACCTAAGCTATTATATTGAATAAAGGCATGTCAAGACCCATAGTTTTTCTTTTATCAATAATTTTTTTTGAGGAAGATAACTTGGTCCCATCTTTCATAGACAGCAACACAGATTGTCACATCGAGGTTATATGATGTACTCAATTATATTCTAAATTTGATCAATAATTATAACAAAAGGATTAGCAAGATAATTAGTTCAGCTCATGACACAATTGCTCTGAAGGACAATATTGCTTGTCACATCGAGGTTAGAATTTTACAGCTTACAAATTAACAAAATCCTTGTGCCATGAAAAAGAAAAGAGTACCTAAGCATGACCTCCATGCTTTTCTTCACTAAAAGCAGCAGTGGCAGAGACGTAATACACATTACGCAACACAAAACAGTCCATGGGCAAAGCACAAAATGCCTCCAATAGAAAAGAATTGATGGTGTGTGAAACCACAAGAGGATCTTGACTTGTTGTTCGACAAAGTGCCAATCGCTAGCATGGATAGCCCAGCAGCCAATATGATCCTGCCCACACAATTAGGTAACTAATTATAAGTAATACACTATACTACTAATTAGTAAATATATGTTTTTAATATGTTTTTTATTTACTAAATATATCAAAATAATATTTTTTTATTTTTTATATTAGTATTTCAAAACATTTAATAAAATCTATTTTACCCTTGATATCTATTATCATCTATTTCATCCTAATTATGAAATCTGGATTGACCTAATAAATTAACCTAAGGTCTGACCTGTGAAGTTTTAAGAAAACACAAGAGATAAATGATTGATCCGACTTGACCTAACAAAAAAATCCAAGTAAAAATCCTATTGATATTTTTTTCAAAAATTTTTCTGGTCAAAGCAAAATTACTTTGATTTTTTTAAAATAAAATTAGATCAATCTAGGTTGAATCTCTAACCCGTAATCCTAATGTTGACCAAGGTAAAACACGACTTAAGTTTTAAAATTATTATAATAATTATTTTTAATTTTTTTATTGATTCTGGTAAACTACTAGACAGACTTGGAAAAAGAATTCTTACACTATACATGGACACAAAAGGAGTCTCTTTTTTTATTCCGGCCACGTTCCTGTTTCATTCAGCAAGTGAAACTTTTTTTTTTTAATCTATTTTTTTACTGATGGTGCATGGCTAGGAAGTGTATACGGCTACGAATTGAATTTAAATTTTAATTAGTTTGAATTAATAAAATTTTATTTTATTTTATTAAATACATAAAATTTCAAATACAATTCAAAATCAATTGAATATAAAAAAATTAAATTGAAAATAAAAAAAATTAAATAATAAAAAAAAACATTACGAGTAACTTTGTTTTTTTTTCTTTGTTACATTTTTATTTTTTAAATTGATTGAAGAAATATTTATAAAAATGTAAGTCAGTAGGACATCATAATACCTCCGAGTGTCCCTCTTGACAAAAGAAGGCAAAAATCCTTGACAGCTGGAAAACACTTGTCGTGGCGCGTTTCTTTAGACAAGCGTTTGACGTGGCAAAGATAATTTGTTATCATTAGATGAGGTCTTTGCATCTTCACCCGGCATAACCACCAAGAAACCCGCAGCGTAAGGCACGCTCAGTCTTTGTCTTGCTGCATGCTAGATTTCTAAACAAAGTAAAAATATCAGTATTGGTTGCAAATCGCTACGAGTTCTCTATGTCGAAGCAA
>Ga0307518_10003255_pt1 | contig 11713 bp, 5 predicted proteins | sample 25_EM_MG_FD_203889 | JGI IMG/M metagenome (GOLD analysis project Ga0307518, IMG submission 203889) | Populus trichocarpa ectomycorrhiza microbial communities from riparian zone in the Pacific Northwest, United States - 25_EM | ecosystem: Host-associated > Plants > Roots > Unclassified | place... | reverse complement strand
AAGTTAAGGATTTTAATTCTAACAGTGACTAAGAAGGCTTGAGACTAACTAAACTTTTGAAAATAGAAATGAGGAGAAAAGCTGCACACTTTCACCATGGCAGTCAGAATTATGCCATTAAGCAAATGTCACGAATTTACTATCCACCTAAACAGCAATGAGTAGTAGCCTTCAACAAGCACCACCAGCTGCTTTTACCTCCCCTTCTGTGGTTCCACTCAGGCTGGCTTGTGAACACTAGGAAATACCGGTGTAATTAAATGTATTTGCTTCCTGCAACTTGAGCTAATTACAACACCCCACTACTCGCAACTGCACAAGTTTAAGACAAAAAAGAAAGCGTTCTGAAAGCAACAGGACATCATTTATGCAACATCAAATGATGGGAGGATAATAATTCCATGGTGTTTAAAATACAGAAGTTGATGTAAAGATAATCAAGAGAGAAATATGTGATTTAGTTCCAAAAATGCAAGGCATTTCAGCTACTGTAATCCACTAATGATTGAAGCTAGAGCGCAGTTGCAACTTGCAAACCAATACAGTAGGCCAATTCTTCATGAAATTAGTTCATGGACTGGAAGCGTTTCATAATGATAAGACTCATATCCATATAACGCTGAGCACAGTTAGAAAGGCAAGATGATTCACTTGAGCTGAACTTGCTCCCCGGTGAACTTGTGATGCATTTGTCCCAGCATGCACTTGTAAGCTTTGCCACCATCTCATTAACCATAGCTCTTTCCTTCTCTTGCTGCAAAACCAAAAAAATCATTCCAAAATCAGAATCACATACATCATTGTAAAATATCAAAGATCCAGCAAGGTGATGACAGCAACCATCCCACACTACCTTAAGAGACTTAAATTACAAAATAACGCCCCCCAACATTTGTATTCCTTAAGATACTCGAATTACCAAAAAAACAACACTCCCCTCCACTAGTCTCCCTGTTAACTCTCCGTTCTAAGCAAACATGCAATCTCAAATTTATCACATCATAGTTACTCATAAAATAGCACAATTACCCATACAATTAAGCCCATGATACCAAATGACAGTTCTGAATTCTTCACGAAGCAAATCAAATCGTTTATAATTTAGTGTGATAACATAAAACCGCATCAGAACCTTCCCTCAGAAAGAAACAAGAACCAACAACACAGTACTATAAGAGGAAATTCATCAAGAATATTATCCACACCAATAATATACCGAAACTGTACATACAAAAATTGAGTTTACTCGTCATATCAGCAAAAAATCCCACACACAAAATTTTCCACTAACCCCATTATTCAAATTATCCAACCAAATCAGTTATCCGATCAAGCTTGAGTTTTTTTTGCAATAACAACTCAATACAGTACAACGATTAAGATAAAAATTACGTTAACCAGACAACAAAACAATGAAGTGGTAGTAATGACCAAAACGTTGAGGCCTTTAACGAATCAAAAACTAAATCATATTCTTACCAAGAAAATAAAAACCACAAGTGTAAATCTTTCAAAAAATCAAGCTCAAGAAAATAAAAGGTGGGACTTTGTGAAAAGGGAAAGAGGGATTCTATACTTACATTAAGGAATCGTTCCAATTCAGCTGAGTTAACTGATGAAGGATCCATTGTTTTAGTTTCTTTGATTTTTCTATCTGGGTAAATAGCCTAAAACCCTGCTTTTGTTTGACGACCGCTTCCTTCAAAACCCTAAGCCAGAGCTTCTCTTTGGAACCAAAAGAAATAGTAGGAAAGCGGTTAGTAAATGCTTCTTGGGCTTATATTCAATGGCCTGCCAAAATCTTTAGCAATTCTCATTTTCTACATTTACAACCCAAACAAAAGCAGTTCAACCCGAGACTCCAGGGCCTAACCCGGGTCCAAAAAAAAATCAATTAAAACATATCTAGTGTAACCTTAGAGATTCAACCCCTAATTCATGTGAAATTTTTTGGAGAAGCTGAGGGATTGTTTGAAAGTATGGTTGTGATTGTTTTTTAAAATGTTTTTTATATTTAAATGCATTAAAATAATATTTTTATTTTTTAAAATTATTTTTGAGATCAACATATCAAAATGATTCAAAACATAAAAAAAAAAATTTTAAAAAAAAATTTGAATTTTTTAGGAAGGTCTCGAAATGACATTAGCTAATCTGGTCCAAAATCCAAGTTGATCCAGTAAAAAATTAAAGTTAACCCGTAAATCCAATTAAAAACCCTGATATGGTCAAAATCTCATACTTAATCTATTAATTATTATTTTTATTAAAATAATATCATTTTAATTTTTTAATTCTTTTTATAAATTTAGATAAAGTGGACTCGCACATTCATGGAACGAAAAGTGTGCTCCGAGGTCCATGATCATGTGTTAGCATAAACAAACTTTCTTATGCATTAAGCATCACCTTTTTCTTTTTTTTTTTTAAACCATCAAATACATATGATAAAGAGAGGTTAATCATATGTATGATTGTCAACATACTGATCAAAATAATAGTAAAAGTGATCATGCCTTTCGATCTAATGGTTGTTTAATGCAATGGGGTTCGTCTTTCTTCTCTAGTCATCATCGTCAAAGAAATTATGGTTTGAAATTAACTAGCTGAGGAAAAGGGACAACTATACCACCAACTCCGACCCCATTAATGCTCGATTAGGTCATATCAACAAACAATTTTTCCAATCGAATCCCCAATCTAATGACTCTCACTCAATTTAACCCACAATCCAATTAATTGGGGTCCCAAATTTCCAATATATAATAACATGAGAAAAACTTGAGTATGATCTTTATGATCTCTAGACGTAGGATACTTGATAATTACTAAAACAACCAAATAAGTTATATGGCTAATTAATTAAGAGACATGATTGGTGAACTCAGTTGTAATCAAAATATGATTATCATTAATTATCGTGCTTTAATTATGATTATCAAAATTCCATACATCTTGTAAGAGATCGCATGCGCCATGAAAGGACAAAGCGCATTGATGTTAGTTACCATTTTTTCTGAGATGTTATTGTTTTGGATAGCATTATTGTGAAAAAGATTGGCAATTACAAATATTCCAGCTGATACTTTGACAAAGTCACTTCTAATGGAAACCTTACAGGCTTAGGTTGGTTTTGGCAATTGAATTGAAAATCTTGTACAATTAGGATTGTGACTAATCATCCTCTATCTATTAGTCAAAGAATCATCTCAACCCAATAGCTTAAGCTCTTAGGTGATATTTCAGGATATGATTTATATTATTCTCTAACACACCTTCTCAAATGAAAGCTCTTTGGGCTTGAAACTTGCACATGTTCACTTTACCTCGTGTTTAATTTTTATCAAATAAATAGGGATGATGAGATTCGAACTCGTGACCGCTTGGTCATCAAGACTCTGATACCATGTCAAATAACCATCTCAACCCAATAGTTTAAGCTGTTAGGTGAGGTCCCAGGATATGATTTATATTATTCTCTAACAGGTTTAAGATATATTCCTTATAAATATACGCTTGGGTCTATTTGGGCCTATTTTTCTATTTTTCTAGAATGTCAATGTTGTATTGAATTTGATCATAGTGAAATTTCTTCTCTTAATCACATAGAATCATTGAATTGTGTGGTTGTTTTATTCTTATGATGTTTTCTATATATATTTTTTTTATTAATGTGAATGTTTGAGCTAGCTTGCATGTATCCCGACTAATCTCATGGGCTCTGAAGTTAACAATTATGTAAGTCTCCAGTAGCCCTGAGGTTTGTGAGACTCAAATTAGTAATTTTTAAAAAAACAAATCTAGAATCTGATCAATTAAACTATATTACTCGTGATTTGATATTATACGCTATGTTTAATAAAAACAATCATGAAAAGAAATTGCTTGTACTGGAAAGACTAAAAGGCAATATTTAACGATATAAATAGTATTCGTATGAAAGAATTGCAGGCTCTAAAGGTCACAAAAATGTATATCTTTTGTTGCTGTAGTCTCAAGCAATGGCTATCAACCATGTACACAAAGTAGCTGCTTTTACTGGGGGAGGATCTCAAATTCCCAATCAAGATTTCATGGAGAGAGAAAAGCAACATCTTCGCAATGAAGAAAAGTACCAATCCTCATGTCCTACTTAGGAAATGGTCACCTTCTTTGACTTCTTTTCAAGGCTTTTGCTTTAATCTTATAAAAGCATGACTTTTTATGGGGTTTTTTTTCCCTTCAAATATATCTCATTAAAATATTTCAAAAACTCGAAGACATTTGATTCTCTTGCAAAATTGGGAAGAGGAACGCTATATCTTTGTTTCAATTCTTGTCTTTTCTATAGTTTCATTCTAAAAAAAACCAAGTAATTCTCTATAACTTTAGCAATATATTACACACTTAAAAAACTCATGTGGGCTCTTTAAAACACCTCAAGGTAGACATGTTTATAAAAAGAATTGATGATGGCTGGAACGTTTGTGCATAAACTAAATTTATCCGCTCTGGAAAGTGATGAAGAGTCGAGGCTCTTTAGCACTATTGAAGTTCTTTAATTTGTTTATACATATTTTTTTTGAAAAAAAAAGCTTTAAATTCAAAGTCCAGAGCTAGGAAAAAAGGACTTGGAGGTGGAAGAAAAGTGGAAGCAATATAAGAAAAGGAATTACGGGTAAGAAATCATTTTGTAACTTTGCAAGTCACTTGTATATATGATCATTCTACCTTGGCGTGGTATACATCTATAAGAGTGCAATGGCAGGAAAGGAAATTATTTAGTCCATGGAATTTTCTCAGTTCAAAAAACATCCCGTCAAAGAATAAGACCTTAATTATCACCTAGACTGACTTTGTTTTTGGGGGTGGGTGGGGGGAAGAGGGTAAGAAATCAAGGGACTGTTAATTATATAAATTAATAGCTTATATGATTTCACTAATTATTCCCATGAAATAACATTTAAGATGAGATCAAGAATATCATTTTGTATATCAATCAAAACTAAATCTTCTAGTTAATTTGATCTTAATCTTCTCTTGATTAATTAATTTAAAATCTTTATCCTTGAAGAAATCTTGCTGCCTTCATATATAACGTTAACATCAGGGACGACACAACGCTGAGAGCTTCTAGGAAAATTGTTGACTTTCAAGTAGAGATGTATATGCAAAGCAAGAAGCAGATTCTTTTTTCACTAATATAATTATTTATTTATTTTTTCACTTTCGTAAATAGAATAAGTAAGGATGACATCATATGACTTCATTCTTACGAGGTTCGGGTCTATATTCCAAACTTGAAAAAACTTGCGAATATAATTATGAAAAAGGACCGACCTTTCAGATAGCATCCTATATATCCTTTGTTCCTCAGTTAAATTCAACCCTATTAATGTCCATTGACAAAAGGGTTTTTGTTTACTTGCACGTCTTTAACATTTGTGACCTAATTAAGCACGTTGGATGCTTCATATTTCAGTAAAAGCACGAGAAGTAAACGCAATTTAGTGGTTAAATTTACGACTTCTAATACTTTGGGTTTTTTCAGATCAAATTAATGAGGTAACCATCGTGTAACTTAACACCGAATGAACCTCCAATTTATTTATTTATTTTTTTAACAGAGGAAAAAAGAGATAGAAGAAGTAATTTATGTTTGCAAACATTTAGAGTGGGCATTCTATAGCTGTCAAGGTCTCATAAATCTTTTTTTCTTTCAGAGAAAAAACCCTGTATTTATTCTTAATTTTAAAGTTAAACTTGATTAATATTTGACTAATCAAGGTAAAATTGTTAAGTCTTTAAACTGATTAAGAGTATAATTAGCAATAGCTAATATTTTCAACAGATGTCAATCATGAAGTGGTAAATAATTCATTTTTTTAATCAATTGCTAAGTAACTTTTGTCAAATTAACATATTTCCTTGTTGTAGAGTCTCCAGTAAACATATTGCTGCCTTTACACATGCCATCAACACGACAATTACTATAAAGAGCCCTCTCTTAGCTCCTACAACCCACCCAACTCGACTTTCTCTCTGTGCGCTGCAAATAGCTGCCTTTGGTCGCTTACACATTACCTTATTTGAGCTGCCAAAGGCCAATTTCCTTTCAAGAGAGTATTCAGTATGGAAAAGCTCAACCTTGTTAGAGATGGAATGATCAGATTGCCTCCTGGTTTTCGTTTCCAACCAACTGACGAAGAGCTTGTCTTTCAGTACCTTAAACGCAAAATCCTTTCATGGCCATTGCCTGCTTCAGTCATTCACGAGGTCAATGTCTGCAAGTATGATCCCTGGGAGTTGCCAGGTTAGTCTAATGTTATAATATTCTTCAATATTTTGCCTGTAAAACGTCTCCCTGCATTGGAAGTTAAAAGAAGTAATCATGCATGTGTTATAGGTGATACGGAGCAAGAAAGATACTTCTTCAGCAACAAGGAGACCAAGTATCCAAATGGAACTAGAGTCAATAGGAGTAGTGCTTCAGGTTATTGGAAAGCAACTGGCTTAGACAAACAAATTATTTCTTCAAGCTGGAAGAATAACCATGTTGTGGGGATGAAGAAGACTCTTGTTTTTTATAGAGGGAAGGCGACACATGGGTCTAGAACTGATTGGGTCATGCATGAATATCGTCTTGTTAATGTAGGAGAAGAAACTACAGATTACAATTTTCCACAGACAGAGAATTCAGCCCAGGCAAGTTATTAATTGTTACATATTTTATGCAACAGTACTGTCTGCATTAATAGGTTTTGCAGCTCAGGCCAACAAAAAAAATTCACATTTTATAGTTTCTGAGTTAAAAATGTGGATCACTTTTCTTTGTTTTTACTGATTTTTCTTTTTTTTGATAATAGTCGGGGTGTTTTAATTATCCAAAGACCTGTCTACCATTGAGTCAATGGTATCCTGGTTACAAAAGAGTTATTAAAAATACAAGTAGAAGCATTAATCTGCAAAGTTAAAGGAAGAAAAGAGTTGAAGTGTAAAAAAGAGTTGTTTTTACTGAATAACATTAAGTTTGATGTTCTCTGCAGAATTCTTCTTATCAACTGGATAAATGGGTCGTATGCCGAGTATTCCTGAAAAACAAAGGCGGAACAAGAAATGAGATAATTGAAACTTGTACAAATAACAACGCTAGGCGAACTCAGCCAAGATTTTTTGATTTTATGGCGAGAGATGAGGTTGTTTTTTATTCAGTTCCATCTTCTTCATCGTCATCTTCGAACTCTAGCAGTATAACTGATATCTCTTCAAATGAAGAAGATGATGAGCAAAGCGCGCAGTAGCCACAATTTCTTTTGAACATATTATGTCAAGAACCAAAGGCATGCCATGTTTTTTTCATTATCTTTGTATGTCCTGTCTTCAGTTTGTCTATTAAAGGAAATGGATATATTGCATATATTCAAGAAAATTACGTAGCAATTTCTTGGAAGGTAAATTACCTGCAGGAATATCGGTGGTTTATATTTGCAGACTCAAAATGCGGTGAAAATCATGTGAGCCTTTACTAGTTCCGATAAAAAAGGAAATTCACCGGGTTTTATCTATCCATTTTGATGTGGTAACAAATATGAGATAGCAGTAGCATCCATATCCAAAAGGTTGTTAAAAATCTTTTTTTAACACGAGATGAAATAAAATATAAACTTGAATTATAAACTTAAATTGTAAAATCATACTATAAAACATTTTAATTAAATATAATTAAAATAAAAGTGAAATAAACAATAGAAAAGTCCAAATACCTTTATTTTTTTCACATTGATTTCTCTATTTTTTAGACAAATCAACTCACTTACTTCACCATTTACAATTAATGAATCCCTTTAAATTTTGGTAGGTTATTTAACATTAATTACTCTAAGAGTCAAGAATGTCTATTTACAACTTTTATTCTATAAATTTGCCAGTTAAAACAGGGAAATATATCAATTAATATGTTAATAGTTTACATAAAAAACTATAAAAATGAATAAGTATTTTTGTTTTATGAAAATAAAATAATTATATCATTAAAAAAATTATAATAATTATAGTTAAAATCAAGCTTTTAATTATCAGATTGCATAAGTTTTACAAGATATAAATTTGAAATAATAAAAATATTAAGATAAGATTGCATAATCTTAAACTGTTAATAATATCAGAAGACAGTGGATCTTCCAAAGAGGGTATCATGCAGAAATTTGGTTTTTGATGCATTCGATATCGATGATAGATTTATTTTTTATTTTGAAGCAGTCGGCAGTCAGGTCAGCTTTACACTAACTGATATGTACTGTATTGAAATGCAACTGCATTCAAATCAGATGGAACAAATGTAACATTTAATAAAATGAAGGATCAAATTGCAATCACTATCACCCAGATTTAAGAGAGAAAAACTTCTTATACAAACTTCATCTATGCAAAGCCAAAACAGTTTAGTAGATCGGCACGTAAAACTTCTTGTCCGCAAAGATATCGTTACTCTATGAAAATAATATATATATTTGTTTTTTCAATTGTTTTTATTTATTTTATATTTATATTTTTTGTTATTAGATATTAACCAAACGCATGTTAAAGAACCAATTTAACCCAATAGTTTAAGCTGTTAAGTGAGGTTCTATGATATGATTTACATTATTCTCTAACACACCCAATTTAACCCAATAGTTTAAGCTGTTAAGTGAGATTCTATGATATGATTTATATTATTCTCTAACACATCCCCTCAAGTAAAAACTCTTTGAGTTTGAAACTTGCACAAGTCTATATTATCTTATAATTAATTTTTATCAAATAAATGAGGATGGTGAGATTTGAACTCGTGACTACTTGGTCATCAAGACTCTGATACCATGTTAAAGAATCATCTCATCTAATAGTTTAAGCTGTTAGGTAAAGTTTCAAGATATGATTTATATTATTCTTTAACAACGTAACAGTGACTGAATAATTTAGTTGATCAAAACAATATGATTGTTATTTTTTTTTGTTATTTCCTACAACTCTTAAAGACAAAAAGTAAACATGTCGTTAAATTACAACGATTATTGGCAAAAAATACGATTAATTCGATCTGCATAAAGTAAATTTAATTTTCAAAGAGGAAAAAAAAGTGAGCAAATGTATATATCAAGTGGTATCAACTTTGTGCAAAAGCAAATCCCTTTTAAGCATAGAACCAGCCATGGTTTCGAATCTTATATATATATATATATATAATAGCAAGAATATCTGCACATGGGGTTCACTTCAATATATATAATCTCTTTCCGAAATTTTGAAAAGTTAAATTCCTAAATACTTCCTTTATATTTGCAAAAGTTGATACTCATGAGTCGGACAAGCATAACTGAGGCTAAAATAATCTGTTTCTTTTAATCCCTTTATATTAATTTCTTGATTAAGCAAGAGTCAGCTATTGAATCAGGTTCCTAAAAGTAATTAAATTCTAGCAATGCATGCACGTATATAGCCTCCACATGTCATGAATCTTCTCGAGGTTAAACCTTTGTTCTTTACTTCTAGTGATCTAAGATTCCTTGGATGGATATGTTTTTCTTGTACTTTGTCAGCTAACATGTCCTAAGTTAATCTATGATGCTATAATATTTTCTCTGTCAGCTTTACTTAAGAAGCACGGTACACAGACACACACGCTATTCTTCCTTGTGGGAAGTGAAGTATTCGAAAGCTGATCATGCAAGTAGAACATACATACATGCATAAGAATTCTTTGCCTAAAGGTTTTTTTTTTTTTTAATATATATATATATATACATGCTCCTCAGTCCAGTTGAGCACCCAAGTCAATGAATAGCTACGTAAACTAAATTAATTTTAAAATGATATTGTATTGAAAGAACAATAAAAATTACATTATTTTGGACAAAAAAAAATTAAAACTTCTTGAAGTTTACTTGATCGGGTCATACTCTAATTTGACCAAATCAACTGTGTCATGGTTTAACAAATCAAGTCACTCAAGTTTTGTTAGATGAACATCCAAAATAGTTTAAAATAAAACTTAGCTCGAGTTAGAGTTAAACTCCAGATCAATCATTACGAGTACTAGATCAATGAATCCACTAGTTTAATAACTAGGATCAGTTTCGTTGGGGAGAAACCACTCTCAACCCTTGTTCATTACTACAGCAACAAAATTCACATGTCTGAATACTACTATTTTCATGCTCCAAAATTGGTGTTAATTAGCATTATTAACCTGCGGTGAACATTATGAATATTGTACAGACATTTTCCAGTTATTTAGGAGCATGACTAGTTTTCTTCAAATACCAAATTAGCTTTCTTACCTCATCGAGGGCCTAAAATAAGGAGGTAAAAGCAGTAGCATATCCTTCCACATCCTATCTTCAACAGAGTTTTTCCTGTCCATGCATATAACAATTATATTTTAGATATTTCAGTGAGTGTCGAACGATCGACACAAAAAGACTTGATAAGATAATTTTTTTATGAAGCGGTTCGGTCCATATTTAGAGAGCATAAAAATTAATTTTTATCCTATACAAGATTGGTTTAAAAGAAAATTTTTTGTGTATAATAAGCTTGTCCAATTCTTCTCATTATTTATGTATAAAATGTATTTTTAAAAACAGAATTTCCTATACTTCACGTATTACAGACGACCTTATATTTTATTTTTACAAAACCAAGTCTTGAATTAACGATTTACCACTACGATAAATAAATAATGATTTACCAAATATGAAAGAGTCCAACAGATATTAACTACAATCCAAAATTAATCATTTTTTCAATGGAAATAAAACCAAAAAGCTATAGGTATATATTGTGTTTAAGAGATAAAATTAAATTAAATTTTGGGGTTAAAATATATGTTATAATCTACACTTCAAATATTAGATAAGACATGTATATTATTATCACTGTAGCATGTTGTTTTTATTCCATCCAATAACTATTAAATACAAAATAAATCTGCACTTGAGGACGTGGCCTAGCGGGAAAGGGACTTGTTCCCTTCCTCTGTACCCGGGTTCGATCCTTTCTGTGCATGTCTGTCATTCCCGTGATGCCTTACTTGCCCACTGAGCTTGCAGGGTGTTCAGTGGGCCCGAGAATTAGTTGTGATGTGTGCAAGCTGACCCGGACACCTCGAATTATATATATATATAAATCAAATTATTTGGTCTAATTCAATGTAGTCCAAATACAAAACATGATAATTATTTATTATTTTCAATTAATATTGTTCAACATACCATACCAAACGTTACCTTAGGACAACTGTGAAAACACTCTTTATACTCCTAGAAGAACTGCTTAAAGATGGCTTTTTGGATGGTAAGAGTCTAGTCGACATCATTCTCCAAGAGATAAAGATCGCAGGAGCATATCCTCGCAAGAGGATGGTGTAAAAGTGGCACCAGAGCCCCAGAGTCTAGCATTGGATATAGACTGAGTTCCGTTTGTTTGCTGGAAAATAGTTTTTTTTTTTTTAAATAAGTTCTGGGAAAAGTGAATTTCGAAAAAGTATTTTTTAATGTTTGGTAGTGTAATGAAAAATAAGTTGGAAAACACTTTCCAGTTTTTGGTTATATTATGGAAAATGAACTGAAAAATAACTTATTAATGTTTTATTTTTTTCAAGTTTATTAAAATAATGAGGAACAAATCTTACAAATTAAAAAGTTGAATGAGAATGAAATTGAAAAAAAATATAATTTCATAAATTATCTCA